>Ga0302323_100000368_pt1 | contig 35502 bp, 53 predicted proteins | sample Fen_T0_3_FD_201950 | JGI IMG/M metagenome (GOLD analysis project Ga0302323, IMG submission 201950) | Peat permafrost microbial communities from Stordalen Mire near Abisko, Sweden - Fen_T0_3 | ecosystem: Environmental > Terrestrial > Soil > Wetlands > Permafrost | place: Sweden: Abisko...
TGCTGGTGATCTGGTTCACCGCTGCCGTGGCCGCCAGGGGGCTAGGCATGATTCTCACTGACATCGGGATTCCCCTGGTGCGCGCTGGACTCGACATCGTCGAAGTGTCCGGGTGGGAGGCTCGTGGCCACGGCGCACTCAAGGCGGTTGACACGATCGTCTGTCACCACACAGCCGGACCTTCGACCGGTGACCACCCGAGCCTTGGTGTGGTCACCTCTGGCCGGCCTGACCTGGCGGGACCGTTGTGCAACCTGTTCTTGGCCCGGTCCGGCACGTGGTACCTCGTGGCCGCAGGCTTGGCCTGGCACGCGGGTGCCGTGCTGACTCCGACCTACGGCAACGGGTACTCGATCGGTATCGAGGCCGAGGCGACCGGAGTCTCCACCTGGCCGGCTGCTCAGCTCGAATCGTACGAACGCGGCTGCGCCGCACTGGCCGAGTGGTACGGGGTGCCGACTGCGCGCGTGCTCGGCCACAAGGAGGTCTGCGACCCTCCCGGCCGCAAGGTCGATCCGAACCTCGACATGTCGGCATTCCGGTCGGCAGTTGCCAACTACAGAAGGGTAGGAGTCATGACTATCAGTCATACAGATGGCGACGTGGTGTGGAGTGACAAGTACGGGAGTCTCAACGAGGCTCCGATCACCCTGCTGTCGTTCGCGCGGACCTATGCGCAGCGCTCGGCCGAGGCCGTCAGCGGTGTGGCTTCCGTGGTGGCGGATCAGGAGAATCAGCTTGCGGGCCTGGCGGATCAGCTCATCGCGCAGGCAATCACGCTCAAGACTGTGCTGGTTCTTCTTGGTCAGCTCCAGGCCAAGGTGGACGGCCTGGCGACGGGTGGCGGCACGGTGGATGTGGCCGCACTGGCCGAAGCTGTAGGCAACGTGCTGCACGACCGCCTGGCCGACTAGCGGTAGATCCCGCCGGTATGGCAGGCTGGACTCCGTCAGGGCTCCCCCCTTGGTTGTCCACACGAAAGTGCCACCTCATCCCAGCCCGAGAATCCCTGGGATGAGGTGGCACTTTCGTGTGTCAGCGGTGCTGGCTGACCGGGTGATCGACCCAAGTCTTGCTAGCGTCGGCCGGAGTGGAGAGGGTCAGAGTGGCGCAAGCCACAAGGATGATGAGTACGGTTCGCTTCACGATGTACCTCCTGTTACGTTGTGTTCATGGGATACTACATTGCTGTGATCGTCTGGTCTCTTGCATCCGGAGGCTACGTGATTACTTCGAGCTTCCGCGATGAGCTGGTGCGAGCCGCCGGCCAGATTCGGTCCAGCCTGGTAGCTCGATCCGCTCCTGTGCTCGCCGGCCGGCACGCTACTTCTTCCGAAACTGCCTGACGACCCTGTCGCGGAGTTTCTCTCGGTCGATGGCGTCGGAGATATTGTCGTTGGTGCGCTGGCGCTTCGTTCTCTTGACGTACTTGTCGATAGCCCAGAACTGCTCGTCCGAGATCGGATTGCGTCTTGCCGCTCTACCGTGACCGCTTCCGGCGTCTGTCCCGTCAGGGCCTTGGTACTCGCCGCTCATCCTTGGACCTGAGCAATCAGCGGAACCAGCACCCAGGAGAGCAGTCCGAGCGCCAGTAGGTTGACTCGGCTCGGAACTCCCAGCGCGGCCAGGGCGAAGCAGACCGCGGCCAGGATGTACAGGATCAGGTCTACAGTGCGCATCAGCGTACCAATCTGTCGATGATGAATCCGGCTATCGCCACTGATGCAACTATCCAGGCGATGTAGTCCTTGAGCCCTCCGGCTCGGCCGGACTGCGAAGAGATGAAAGCTACAACCTGGCTCCTGAGATCATCGAGCCGAGACACCAATGCCTCGTACTGCTCTTTCGTGGCCACTCCAGAGCGCAGTTCGTTCAGCAGCATCAGCCGGTTTTCCGTGGCCACCTCTGCCTTGGAGACAGCCTTCTCGGCCGCCGTCAAGGCAGCGGCCAGGGCTAGCTGGTCCGCCTTGCGCAGCTCCTCTACCAGCTCTTTCAGGCCGACGATGGCGGCCACCCGAGCCGCGTGCTCCTGGGCAAGCAGCAGCTCCAGGTGGTCGCGCAGGTTCACGGGCTCTGGCATGGGTCAGTCGAAATCCTTCGGAGTGACGGCCAGATCGAGCCAGCGGACCGACGTTGCTCCACCGTGGCCATGCACGTGCTCTACGGCCTCGATTCCGCGATCGTGGAACACGACCGATGTCGGCCATTCAGTGACCCACCGAAGGGCCACGGTCCCATCCGAAAAGGCGACCCCTTCTGCCACGACGCCCGTTCCGGAGACTCCGGACACGTCGACAGCCCGATCGAGCACGAAGCGCCTCACCCCCACCACCCCCACGCTAGATGAAAATACAGCCACACCAGGAACGGCAGCAGCAGCGAGCGCATCAGCCAGGTCAGCCACGTCGGCCGAGCATCCAGCACGTGGAACCATGCTCGCCACCGTTGCGTCAGGGTAGCCTGCGGCCCCACGAGGAGCCATCCCCCGAACTCGAACGCCAGGAAAAGTGCCCCCCAGATCACCCACACGAGAGTGATGTAACCGGTCACCGGAGCCCCTTGGCCGCTGCCCAGGCCAACGTACTCTTGGCCGCCTTGGCGTTCGCGCAGCAGTGGCGAGTGGTTGCCCAGGGTCCAATGGCCTTCCACAGCGTGTTGTCATTGGCATCGGCCGTCAGGGGGGTGGGGGTCGGAACCGGCGCCGGCTGCGACAGCGGAATCAAGATCGTGTAGTCGCCCTGCTCATCCAGGAGCCGACCGAGATCGGCCCATCCGAGGAAGCATCTGCCGTTGACTCCCCAGCTCGATCCCCAGGAGTTGGTGAGTCCGATCACCTGGTTCTCGACATCGACCATGCTGACTTCCAGCTCGTGGCCGCCCCGAACCTGCGCATTCGGGCTGATCCTGATCCGGCCCGAGCTGTCCGGCTTGTCGAAGGAGTCGTACCAGCCGATGCCGAGCATCCCAGGAGTCCGCGTGAGCGACAACAGTAGGTCGGTACGGCTGAACACGTGCTGGTAGCCGGAGACCCAACCCAGCTTCCGGAGCACATCGGCCACGGCAAGGCCGCTGCTTCCCGTGTCGTCCGGAGGGTATTCACCAGGCGAATCGTCGATCTTCGTCGCATTGGAGTAGACCAGGACGGCCAGTTCTTCATCGAGCTCGGTACCGGCCGGCAGCATTCCGTAGAACGGGTCGGTGCCGAGACAGCCGACGGCGGCATTGCCTGTACAGCTCCCGAGGGAGCCCTGGTCCAGGACCGGGATCCGCCGCTCATGGACCGTCGTGGTCAGAGTCAGGCCCTCGGTCGGGTACTGGTATGACAGCGACCTGCTGTCGTGATGGATGTGTCGGCCGAGCCTGCCGGCACCCGATACCAGCGGGTGAAGCTCCTCGATCCGCCCCTGGCGGATGATGGTGGTCACCGGTCGAGTGGCTTCTCGGAGCCGACCCCGTACTGCCGGGTCAGTGGCGTGAGGATGGCAAGGAGCATGGCGACCACGGCGCCGATGCCAGCGGAGATCGCCGTCTTGACCAGGTCGACATTGAGGCCGTCAACCGGGATGCCGGCCACGACCGACAGCGCTCCGGCCAGAAACACGAGGGAAGCGTGCCGAACGATCGGGGGGAGCTTGTCGAGCCAGGACTTCATGGCCTTACCTCTTCTCATGAGCAGTAAGTAGAGATGATGTCCGCATCCATCTGACGAAGGTCAGGCTTCTTGAGGTCGCGCACCAGCCAATAGCCAGCGTATTCCCTGGCCGTTGCTGGCGCGGCCTTGTCGGCCTTGAGTGCGCGCAGCGCGATCGTCTGCTGCTGCGCCGAGCCGGTCAGCAGGGCCTCTCGTGCGATGTCGCACGAGCTGTCACCCTTGATGGCGCTCTTGGCCGGGTTGGGCTGGCTGGCCGCCGTTCCGCATCCGGCCAGGGCAAGCAGCGCCAGCGAGGCAATCGCCAGTCGTGCCTTCATTTCTTCCTCCTGTAGAGAGAGAACGGGGCGAACCAGACCGGCTCGCCCCGTTGCTCGATCATCACATCTAGTTGCTGGGGGTGAACAGGCTCTCCGGAGCGTCATCAGGGGCCTTGTAGCCGAGGCGCTCCGCTTCGAGATCCCAGAAATCGGCCAGGGCAGTAAGCGTGGCCACCTTGGGAGCCCTACGTGCCCGGGCGGCTTCTCCAGCCTTGGCCATGGCTTCGGAGATCTTGGTTTCGGTCTCGGCCTCGACCTTGGCGAGATCCTGCCGGAAGCCCTCAGCCCTCCGGTGTGCCCTGTCGGCCGAGGACTCGCCTGCGATCCGTGCCATGTTCTTCCTTCCGTTCGTGTCAACCTGACCGGAGGGTCAGGAGTCTTTCAGTTGTCACCCCCGCGCGGCACCGTCTCGCCGTGCGGGGGTGACGTGCGTCGGCCCGGATCTAGGACGTATTCCATCTGCTTGAACCGAACCCAGATTCCCGGCGCGAAGCCAGCAGAAACCTTTCCATCAGTTTCAAACACGAGACTTCCGGGGGGATCGACTCGGACATCTTTCGCGCCAATGATCCAGGTAGCGTTTTTCGTGATTACTTCATAGGGCATTTCAGGTCAGGCCGTACGGGTGAGCCGCGAGGTAGCGGCGTGCGATGTCCGCCTGAGCAGAGGTGAAAGGCTCCAGGATGTACGGGGCAGCCTGCCCCGGCTTGGCATTCTTGCCGAATCCCAGCACCCCGAGCACCATGATGCTCTGGCCGTTGCCAGAGGCTCGATTCCTCAACGCGTCACGGCAGCCGGACACGATTGCCTTCTGATTGACCCACATGGACTCGATCAGCCAGCCATCGCCGATGTCCTGAGACTTGGTGTGAGGAGTCGGAGGCATCTTTTCGGGAGCGCCACCATAGGCCAGGGGACCATCCTCACGGCCTCCGGGAAGAACGATCACATCGGCGGTCAGCCGATCCTCCGTCTTGCCTGGCTCGATGGTCGAAGGGCGATTGCGCTCGATCGAGATCGGGGCGATCATCACGAGCCGCCCGTACAGATCGCGCATCCGGGGGTAGTCACCCTGCGGAGCGGCAGCGCCGAAAAGGTCGCCGGATGGTGCGGCTTGCGGTGCTCCGGGGAATGGGAACGGGGTGGGTTGTGTCACGGTTGTCTCGCTTCTGTTTGTCGGTTGAGTGGTCCGGCCCCAGCGCCTCACACGATTCACGCTGGGGCCGGACCAATTGCGCGGCAGGATCGATTGTCGCTCATCAGCGATATGCAACCCGCAGGCCATTTCGCCTACCGCTCGCTCTGCCGCCCCGATTCGAACGGGGCGCCCGGGTTTCAAGCTCGGGCCGGAGCCGCCTTGGCAGAACCCCCTCGACCTGACGCCAAGTCAAGTCGGAAGTCTCGGTGCGGGGCAGCCATCCCAGGGAGTCAAGCTCCGGCGGGGGCTGCCCCGCACCCTGTACGTCGGCTCCTCATCGTCGTTGGTGAGGTTGGAGCCGACTCCGCCGAGGGAGCAAGGGGGGTCGCACCTCGGCGGAAGTCCCGCACGACCTGTCAGGAGGGACGCCCAGGGAGGGAGCGTCAACAGGCCGTGCGTCACGCTCGAATCGGTAACCAGCCGATGAGCGTGAGCGTGGCAGTCTGGATTGCCACGCGAGTTCTCTGTGGAGTTAGGTGGCGAGTCGCGAGAGGTTCTCTCGTCGCGGTGTCGCCACGATTGTGGGGTAAGACAGAGCAGGGAGGATGGTGTCACCAACTGGCTCCCAGTTACCTGACTTCGGCCTTCGCCTAGAGTCGCGTCCAGATGCGCTGTAACTCTGGACTGTCACGTTGCTTTCCCCTGCTCTGCCTTACAAGTAGAACGGTACACCCCGTACGCCGCGCTACGCAACTAATGAGGCGTACTTTTTCTCGACAGTTTCTCGCAGCTCGGAACCTACGCCAGCGCGATCGATGAACTTCCACATTGCCGCGAGTTCATCAATACTGACAGCTTCCCTGACGAACTGTCCCCATTTTCTGACAAGCAGGCCCTTGAGCAGATCTGACCCGAGCGAGGCTGCCTCGATCGCGCTCCAGGCAGCGGCCAGTACTGCCGGTCCGGCCGACTCGCGGATGGCATCTGTCCAGAAGCTCGTGACCGAGATGGGGTTGCCCCCGGCACGAAGATCTACCTCGCGTGCGAGCTCGGCCGGCGTCAGATCGTTCAGCGATGCCAGCGCGACATCCTCCTCCACATCCGGCAGCTCGTCACCGATGATCCGACGCTTGGTCTCGGCCAGGGTGGAGCGCCAGATCGTCACCGCAGCGCGTGCCAGCTCCAGCCCCATCGTGAGATCGACCGGCTGGATGACCGCTCTGCCCTGGCCGAGCGGGAGGTGCACCGACAGCCCCACGAGCCGGTTGAACAAATGGCCAGCCGGAGCGAGCCGCGATCGCTCGCCGGTCGCGGAGTCGTATCGCTGGCCGTTCGCATAGATGGCGAGCTGGGCCGCAATCTGCGCCGGCTTGAGGCTGCCTGTCTTCTTGTCTGCCACCACATAGACGCCGGCTGGCTCCCAATAGTACAGATCGTCGAAACTGCCGCACACGCCAAGATCATCATTGACGATGAACACTTCGGAGTCGACCGACTCCAGCCCCTTGCGTGCAAGGGTTGTCTCGTACGCTTCGACATCGGCAGCCAGCTCCTCCGGCACGTCGCCGTGAGGTCTGGCTCCGCACTGCCGGCACGATGGCTCGGTGAAGCCATGCACAGCCGTGCCCATCAGGGAGGCTCGGTTGGTTCCGGCGCGCGCCATGGCAATCTTGACGGTTTCGACCACTTTCGACTTGTCGCGCTCGTAGTCCATCGTGGCGAACGCCAGGCGAAGATCGGCATCCCTGGCCACCTGGATAGCAGTATTGCCGGCCATCCAGTAGGGCAGACCACCGCCGCCGGTCACCATGCCCGCGATGGTGCTCGCCGAGGCGTACGCGACCGGGTCGCCACCACCAGGCGGAATGATGAGGCGTCGGCCGTACCGGTCACGCTCCGCTGCCGCGCCGGTCGGTTCGTCGAACAGGTCAGCCATTGTCGTTCCCCTTGTCCAACATTCTCGATACCTTGTGGATGGTGATGGCATCTGCGATCTCGGCCTTGCTCATCGAGCCAGGCTCCGGCCACACGCCAGTTGCGATGCCGAGAGCGCGCGCGTAGTCGACCTGTAGATCGCTCGGCTTCTTTCGCCCCTGGCGCCACGTTGCCGAGCGGGAGGCGATCCGTGGTCGGTAGGTGCCACGACTCGCCTGGAGTCGCCAGGCATCCTCCTCGTCCTCGGCCTCTGCCGAGGCCAGAGCTAGCGCGAGACTGAGTTCCTGGCCTCGGATCGGCCAGGTGCCACCGACCGTTGACTTGAGTCCGCACCGACCTACCGCGTAGGTGCCGGGAGTCTCCCAGTCGGGCCAGATCAGCCAGGTGGCCACTCCTGTCTGGCAGAACCAGGTGCCCTGCTTGGTCTGGAGCCAATGCACTGTGCTGGCGCCGAACAGATCTACCTCACTGAGCGTCACCCGTTCCAGCACGCGCGGCCCGTTGGTCTCGCGCCCGGCTCGCTCCTCCAGCTCCTCCAGCGTCTCGTCATCCTCGGGAACGATCGAGCTCGGGATGTGGTCCGACAGATCGGCCAGGGTGCACAGGCGATGCTTGGCGGCGGCCGACGTCAAGATGAGGATGAGCGCGCTGTCCTTGGCCGGAAGATGCTCGCTGCCAGGGAACGGCCTGAGCACGCGGCCGACCATCTGCTGGAAGAGCCCAGCCGATCGAGTCGGCCGGCAGACCATGGCCACAGCGAGCGGTGGCAAGTCGAACCCCTCGGTCAACACCATGCAATTACAGATGATCTTGGTCTCGCCACGGGACACTCGTGCGTAGATGGCCTGGCGCTCCACTGTCGGAGTCTCACCGATCACCACCTCAGCCGCGATCCCTGCCAGGCGGAAACGCTCCGCGAACATCTCGGTCGAGATCACGTCGGGGGCGAACAGGATGCCAGGTCGCGACTCTCCGTGCTCTTGGTATGCCTTGACTACCGCATCCGGAGCGGCCGACGCCTCGATGGCCTCGGCCAGGGCTCCCACCCCATAGTCGCCGGCCACCTGGCCGACCTGCGACAGGTCGAGATCCGCCACGTCAATGGCGCGCGCCCGAGGATTGACCAGGTAGCCGCGCCGCACGAACCACTCGATCGGGCGGCTGTAGACGATGTCCTGCCAGACGGTGCCGAGTCCGGCGCCGGTCGTGCGGGTCATGGTTGCCGTCACTCCGAGCGTTGGAGTCCGGTCGAAGCTGCCGTAGTGGGTCAGGATGTCGACGTAGCTCGGAGCGGAAGCGTGATGCGCCTCGTCGACGATCACGAAATCGATGTCGCGCAGCGGTGCGCGCCGGTTCTCGCGAGCGAGCGTCGCGACCGACCCGACGATGATCGGCCGGTCAACCTCGGAGCGCTCGGCCTTGACGACTCCGACCGGCTGACCGGTGAGCGCCCCGAGCGTGCGCGCCGACTGGTCTATGAGCTCCTCACGGTGTGCCAGCACCAGGCTGCGCCCACCCATGAGCGCTCGGGACCTGACTAGGTCCGCGAAAAGTACCGTCTTTCCGGTACCGGTGGGGAGCACGACCGATGGCCGCACCATCCCGCCGGCATGTGCGGCGAGCACGGCATCGGCCGCCTCGCGCTGATAGTCCCGGAGCTTGAGTGTCATCGCTCCAGCTCCTTGGCGGGGTCACCCAACACATCGAACGCGCGACTGAACGTGATCACCTGATCGCGAGCCCCCACCCACGGCACGACGAACACCCGCAAGAGGATTGTCCACTTCTGCCCACCGACGATCGTGAGAAATACCCACCGGTCATAGGTCTCCCCCGGCCACATACCCCTGCTTGCGTAGGCAGGGGTCGGGATGTCCTCTTCCTTATAGCGGATCACGTATCCAGGAGCTTCGGGAATCCTCTCCCACGCGCCGGAGTCGAGAGCTCGCCTGATCGCTTCCTTGAGCCGAGTCTGTGTCGGTGTCATCGCTTTCCCCTGTTCGGTAGAATCCCTGCCATGCCCAGCCATGCCTGGCCTCGCCGCGCCCCGCCTCGCGTGCCCGGAGGAGGTATCGAGCCTCCTCCGGGCTGTGATGCTCTAATCGAACGGATTGAGCTTGCGTTCCCGCCTCTCCTCGATCTCGGCGATCCTCATCTCGATTCGGGCTATCTCGCCTGCATGGTTGCGTTCCGGGGCGGACAGCTCATCCAGACCAGAGGCGCGCCGCGCGCTCTCGACCATCCACTTGGCCTGGCGACGCGTCTTGCCCCTGCGATCGAGCATGTACTGATAAGATTCCTCGGCCGTGAGGCGCTTGAATCCTTTCATGTAGGCCCGAACGCTCATCTCGCGGTTCCGGACCATCCTCTTATCGACTCGGAGTATGGCGGATTGCAACTCCGTGAGCGACCACGTGGCTCCCGTGATCTTGGCGATTCGATCGCCGAAATCTTGATAGGAGACCCACTCCCCTTCAGCCATCTCACGGACCAGTTGCGAGCATGCCTCCGTGAGCGCTACCTCTCCCTTGGGGTCGAACATCAGATGTCCTCGATCTCGACCGAGTAGGCGCCGAAGAACCGGCGGTAGTCACCGATGTGGATCATTTTGCCTGCCTTTACCGCCGCGTACTCGAAATCGTCGCGACTCATCACATCCTCGTCCAGCTCCAGGCGGAAGGTGCAGGACCAATCCGGGAAAGCGGGGCGAACCGCAACGATCGGAGCCCGATTGATCTTGGCCATGCGCCGATCGATGAATCTCCCGGTCCCGTTGTTCCACAACCCGGCCAGATCGCGGGGGCCGTCGTAGTCCAGCGGTACGGCCGGATCGGCGATGATTATGCCTCGCTCCACATCCTTGCCGCTCCGACTGATGACGCTGGCCGATTGCTGGATGGACCGGAAGACGTTGGCCGCCGGCATGATCGGGCCGACCCCGTCCTCCCAATAGAGTCCGCCGCGCCACTTGAGCCGGTCACGTTCGGCCCGCTGCTCATCCGTGATCTTTCCCTTGAGCGCGTTCAACTTGGCGATTTCGCGGACATATTCATTGTCCGGATCGCCGAGCTGCACGTTGTGCATCAGAAGTGTTGATGTCCCGGTCAGTGTCAGTTGCAACATGTCGCTCCCCTTCTCGGTAGAACCCTTGCCACGCCATGCCTTGCCGTGCCACGCCCCGCCTTGCCGTGCCCTGCGTGCCCGGAGGAGGTATCGAGCCTCCTCCGGGCTGTGGTACTCCCTGCCACGCCATGCCCAGCCGCGCCTAGCCCGGCCGCGCCCCGCCTCGCGTGCCCGGAGGAGGTATCGAGCCTCCTCCGGGCTGTGGTGCTCCCAGCCCCGCCTGGCCTTGCCTCGCCTTGCCGTGCCAGGCCCCGCCTTGCCGTGCCCGGAGGAGGTATCGAGCCTCCTCCGGGCTGTGGTGCTCCCAGCCCCGCCTGGCCTTGCCTCGCCCCGCCTGCGCCGTGGGTGTCGAGGAATTGAACCTCGCCCCCGGAGGAATTGACCCCCAGGGCAACCGTTCACCCGATGGTGCGATTCACCACCTCGGCACCGTCACCGTGACAAGGGGTGCCGACAGGTCGAGCGTGTGCGACCCTTCGAGATATTCGTTGACCGTGTCGAGTCGCATCCGCGCCCGAGCGGAGTCGGACACCGGAGCGTTGTCGACCTGGCCGAGCTGATCCAACAATGCGATTCGCAGCAGCGCGCGCTTGGCGTCGATCGTGGAGTTCACTGTGACCGCTACCTCCCTGGCCGTTCCCACGTGGTTCCCCCGGGACCGGAGCCTCCGAAGGGCTCCGGTCGTCACCTTTTCCACTCCTTACCTCTTTCCCCTCAAGATCTGGAAGGCAGCGCGAAAGCCGTCCCTGATCCGATCGTCGGCTCGCTCGCCCTGGTAGTCGTGCCTTGCGTCGTCACACCCCTGGAAGTATCCGGCTCTGCGCTCGGCCTCCTGGTGTGCCCTTTCCTTGCGATCGGCTTCTCGTCTTCCGTTGTCAGCCATCGATCCTCTTCTCGCAGCTTTCGCACTTGGTGTATCCGGCTCGGTACTCGGACATCGCCAGCCAGTCGCCACATTCGAGGCAGATGGCATGGATGTCGTGCCACGTTTCGCTGAGGTGAGCAGGAACCTCATCGTCCTTCTTTTCCAGCAGCTCATTGGCGCCGATCCTCAGGCCGAGAAGGTAAGCACGCAATTGGGTCTCGGTCCATCGGAAATCAGGGTCGTTCAGCTTCCGGCCGATGGCGTTCAAGATCACGTGAGTGACCATGGAGTTCGGATCGGTCGAGTATGCGTTGAAACGCATCGACGCGTGAGCCATTTCCCGGATCTGCGCCGGAGTCCCGTGCATCTTCATGCGTGCCATGATCTCCCCTTGCTCAGGTGGTTCCCGATGTACTCGGTGTATGCCGGAGGAATGGCCTCTACCGCGTAGCGGCGATCGACTATCCAATCAGTGCCCATAGCCGCGTTTATCTCGATGATGTCACCCTTGCCACGACCCTTTCCGTAAGCCGCGATATACGGCCCGTCATAGTAGACGCCATGGCGCCGTCCCCGCACTCGGCCACGGTGCCTCGGGTGGAGCGGCTGGGGAATCTCCGAAACATTTCCCAGCTCGAAGATCCGATGCCGGATCACATCGAGCCCGAACATCTCGCCGCAGAGCATCAGGTCTTTTCTGAGTGGCGCGCCCTGTACATTCTCGATCATCCACGGAACGTGAAACTCCTGGAGCATCTTGCGGGTAGGTGAGATCAGCTCCGGCCACTTGCCGTTGTTCCCTCCGTGCGTGCCGAGTGTCGGTGCAGAGAAAGCCTGGCACGGAGGGCTCGCGTGGACGGCGTCAATGCCGCCCCTGGACAGTAACTCGTGCCCGATCTCCAGCGCGTCACCTTGGATGAACTCATCACCTGCGTAGTCCTCCGAGTGATCGACGATGTCGACTCCAATCACATGGAAGCCAGCTCGCTGGTAGCCGCGCGCCGCGCCGCCTGCACAGCAGAACAGGTCGAGGAGAATCACGCGACCCACGGCCCGAACCTCTTGACCTGAATCGAGTTGCTCAAGACCGGGTCATTGGCGAGATGCACCAGTGCGTGCCTCGCTACCGCGCCGAGAGCCTTGCGTCGGCCCTGAGCGGCAGCGAGCATCTGGGGGTTTACCTCAGCGCACAGCGGCAGGCTGGTCCCCAGGCTGACGGCATCAATGGCGCAGATGGAACAGGAACACTCGATGACGGTGCGTGCCATGATCTCCCCTTGCTCTGCCGTTCCTTGCTGACAGGTAGGACAATACTCCCCCGTGTCTAGTGCTGTCAACCCCTGTCAACCTCTGTCTAGGCTTGACGAGTGCTGTCTAGCCGTGTCATGCTACCGGCATGGGATTGAGCAAGGGCAAGACACTGCCGGCGGCTCCGTGGGGTACGTCGGCCAGGGTGCGCAAGGAGGCGCTCGGCGCGGCCTGGGAGGCGCAGGTCAAGGCAGGACGCCTTCACCGGCGCCACCTTCGCCGCTGCCTATGGGCGAGCATGGACGACTACTGCACGGCGATCGATGCCGTGACCAACGGTCCCACCCTGTGGGCGCAACCTTCGACCTTGCTTTACGGCGAGCTCTGGGAGTTGCTCAGGCGCACCGAGTACGCACCGGTCACCTGCGATGGTCACCCCGTAGTCAAGGTTACACACAGCGTAGATGAGGTGATCCTGTGGACCGAGTGAAAAAGCCTACCGACCTGGTAGACAAGGTCGAAGCGGCCGTGCTGGCCGGAGTCACGCCACGCACCATCGAGCGATGGCGCAAGCTTGGCCATCTCCCGGCGTGGCGAGACGGCTACGGGCGGGTGTTTTTCAGCCGCGCGGTGGTCTTGCGATACGCCATCGATCTTGCGACGTTCAAGCCGGAGGAAGTCGCAGCACGCACCAAGGAAGAGGGAGAGTCGTGACGATCACAAGAGCTGACGCTCTGGCGGCCATCAGGTCAGACGCGCGTCCGCTGCCGGACTTGACTCGCGCGAACCTGGCCGAAGCAAACCTGACCGGAGCGGATCTGCGCTACGCAAACCTGTACCGCGCGAGCCTGACTCGCGCGAACCTGGCCGAAGCAAACCTGACCGGAGCGGATCTGCGCTACGCGAACCTGGCCGAAGCAAACCTGACCGGAGCGGATCTGCGCTACGCAAACCTGACCGGAGCGGATCTGCGCTACGCAAACCTGACCGGAGCGGATCTGCGCTGGGTGGACCTGTACGGAGCAATCCTGTACCGCGCGAGCCTGACCGGCGCGAGCCTGACCGGCGCGAACCTGACTCGCGCGAACCTGGCCGGAGCGAACCTGACTCGCGCGAACCTGGCCGGAGCGAACCTGACTCGCGCGGACCTGACTCGCGCGAACCTGGCCGGAGCGAACCTGCGCAACGCGGACTTGGCCGGTGCGCGTGGCTTGGAGGGGAAGTCGTGACTGATGCTGCCGGCAGGACCTTGACATTCGCCGAGATGGCGAAGCTCTGCGGAACGCTGCCGATCACCGTCAACGGCGCCTCGATCCACAATATCGACGTGACATCTCTCGGAGTCAATGTCGAGACGGATCGAGAAGTGGCGACCGAGGGGCTGCTGTGGGATTTCGTCGAGCTTCTCGCCAGTGGCGACATCGGGATCATCAAGGCTCGCGAGATCGCTGCACAACTACTCGCTGGAGAGGATGTAGACCTGTGAGTAACTACAGGAAGTATTCAGAGATTCTTCCAGAACTGACCGACGAAGCCCTTTCCAACCCGAACGGGACCTACAGGAACGACATCAGGCTTGCGCTGCTGCGCCTTCCGCCAGAATACCGTCAGACGGCCTGTGTGATCGAATATGATCGCAATACGTGGAACGATGCGCATGGGAATCAGATAAGGCTGCGGTCAACCATGAACGACGTGGTGCGAGAGATCCTTGAAGGGATCGAAGACGATGAGTGACTACGGAAGGTCTGCCGACCCGCTACTCGTCGCTTACCGCAGCAAGATCATCGACCTTTCCTCGGCGCTGGCCGGAGAGATGATCGTCGACACGAGCCTTGACAAGGACAGCGCCGAGGCTCCGATTGCGCTGCTGAGCGGCCTGCTGGGGCTCGCCCTGAGCGCGGCCGAGCTGGCGCATCGCGGATCGTCCGCGTACGTCACGAAGGATCTCCCGCGCGGCGAGCGCGACTCGCTGGCTCGGGCCAGACACCAGCTCGCGCTTCTGGAGCAGTACTACGGCAAGGCGTAGAGTCAGCAGTCCGCCCCCGACCTGAGGGTCAGGGGCGGACCGGGGAGTGACTACAGCACACCCGAGGGAGCAATCTAGCATGATAACCATTCTCACATGTCCGCATTCGGACTATTTTCACGATGTCAAGACATGCCCCGAACGCGAAACACGCACCATCGAGATCCCGGACCGGCCAGAGCCGCAGCAGCCGATCGGTACCCGCGTGGTCGAGGGCTGGCGCTGCGACTGCGGCTGCGACCAACCGGCGCACTGCCCCGAGAAGGTGCGCACTCGGGTCGAACTGCCGGCCTGGCCGCCGGTCGCGATGCCACCGCGCAAGTGGCCTGGTCCTGATGCTGAACCTCCGACGCCGCTGTCCCACGTGGTCGTTCCATCACACACCGTAGATCCGGTCTGCGCTCCGGCGGCGGCGCGCCGGTTGGCCGAGCTGTCCGGTGCCGTCGTGACCCGTGCCGTGGCCGAGCTGTCGACCGGTGAGGCCGGATGTCCAGCCTGCCTCAAGGTCGTCGCGGTGAACCGCGATGGACTGCTCAGGGTGCACAACCACCAGACAAGGTCTCGCTGCGTCGGGTCCGGCCGGGAGCCGACGAACATCCCGATCCCTCAGGAATGCGAGTCGTTCGCGGTACGCGGGAGAACCTTCCGCGCGGTGTGGGTCAACGGGAAGTTCGACGCCGCATGGATTCAGCGGCCCGATCTCGGCTGGGAACAGGTTTCGGCCGCCGAGGTCAAGGGATACGTCAAGGAAGGTGGAGAGTGAGTATTCGACAACTTCTCGGAGAGGACGAACAGTGAGCATCGTCGTAGGGATTCTCTATCTGGTTGCCACCGTATTCCTTTTCTCGGTCGCCTATCGCATGATCTCCCGGATGAATCGACTTCACAGGAGGGAGGTGGCCGACCGGATCGAGGCCGAGCGCAAGGAGAGGGCGCGCCACAAGGCCGAGACGGAAGAGCGCGAAAAGCGACTCGACGCTATGTACGAGCGGGTCATGAAAATGCTGGGGAAAGGTGAGAAGTCGTGATTGTCCGCCACACGACGGAGCCGCACGGTTGCGCTCCTCCACTCAGATTCCCGTGGCGCAGACTCGGAGTCGGCGCGCAGTGGTGTTGCATCTGCGGACGGATGTGGGAAGTCGACTCCCGGTTCGGATGGGTAGAGAAGAGATGAGGACCGGGTTCTACATACTCTTGCTGCTTGTCTACCTGCTCGGTGTCACCCTGGCCGTACTCGGCCCGGTGTCCGTTGCCTACGACCACGACGAACCCACCTGGAAGAGGCTCCTCTATGCACTCGTGACATTCCTGATCGGCAACATGCTGGCGGTTTCCTCGTATCTGGTCTACGGATTGGTGAGATGACATGTTCGAGACGACCTGGGGAGAGCTCGTGCCTTTCGACGTGCTACAGGACGGGTGGCACGTGGCCAATGTCGACGGGGACTCGGTCACGCTGCGCAAGGGAGGTCGTGAGACCAACTCCGAGATCTCGGCATTCCGGGACACCCCGGTCACGGTGATCGAGCGCAGGTCGCAGACCCTCATGGCCTGTCTCGACATCTCCGGCTCGGATCAGGCGGCCGTCGTCGCCAGGCTGCACCTCGGCGGCACGCCGCTGTGCGTGATCGAGTCGACTGACGGCCAGGGAGCCACCCGGAACGTGTGCAACCCGTGGACCGAGATGGACCTGCGCGAGCGCATCCTGCACGCATTTCACTTTCACGGCAGTGCGCACCTGCACACGGGCAGTCCAACCGTCGACCACATCCACCGGTGACCGCGACCAACCGCGAGCGAGCGATCGCGGCGGCCGGTAAGGGCTACACCGTGTTCCCGGTACATGTCGGGCTCATGCCGGACGGGAGCAAGAAGGTCGCCCCGATCTCGGACTGGCCGAACGCCGGGACAACCGATCTCGACACCGTTCTCGGGTGGTGGTCGGAAGGGTCGCCGTGGGCCGACGCCGTGCCGGCCATCGACAACGGCAGGTCAGGTGTCGTCACGGTCGATCTCGATCTCACCCACGGCAACGACGGCCCCGCCGAGTGGGAGCGGCTCGGCGGGCGGTACCCCGTGCCTGGCCGGGTCGTCACCACGCGATCGGGCGGTAGGCACCTGTTCTACCGAGCCGATCCGGCACGCCCGGTGTCCAATCAGCAGAGCAAGATCGCGCCCGGTGTCGACGTTCGGGGCGAAGGTGGGTTCACGTTCGCCTGGGGCTCGCTGCCAGGCAAGGGCGAGTTGCCACCGCTACCCGAGATCGTGTACTCGGCCAGCACACCCGCCACACCCAAGCACGTCCCGCCGTCGCCTACAGACCAGTTCGGCATGCCGCCGCACCGGTTCACACACCAACAGGCGGCGGAGCAGTGCAGGGAGTATCTGGCCAAGATCGAGAACGCCACAGCCGGAGTCAACGACGTGTTCGGTGGCGCCGCGCGCTGGTGCTACCGGTTCGCCCCGGCCTTCTGGCCGAAGGAGGACATCGACGCCTGGCTACTCGTCGCCCTGGCCGAGGGTGACCGCAGGCGTGGTGTGGCCGAGCCTCCTGGCGGCTGGCCGTGGTCGGCCACGCACCAGCTCGGCACCGCGTGGACCAACTCCCGAACGGATTGGCTCGCCGTGGTCGATGTCCCTTTCGCTGAGGCGCCGGCAGCGGCGCCGACCGAGGATGCCGTGTCGAAGCTGCGCGCCCGGATGTTCTCTGTCGAACAGATCAAGGAACGGCCCGATCAGGTCGCCGTCATCGCCCGGGTGCTGTTCGTCGACACGCTGGCGACGATCTTCGGTGAGTACGGCTCTTACAAGTCGTTCGTGGCGCTCGACATGGCCTGCTGTGTGGCGCTCGGCCGGATGTGGCATGGACACAAGGTGCGCCAGGGCAGGGTGCTCTACCTGGCCGCCGAGGGCGCGGACGGCCTCAAGAAGCGAGTCGAGGGATGGGAGCAGCACCACGGAGTAGAGATCGGAGACGATCTCACGATCATCGACCGGCCGGTCATGGTCGACGGGCCGGAGTGGGCCGTGCTGTGCGAGATCGTGCGCCAGGACCAGTACTCGTTGATCTTCCTGGACACGCGCGCTCGCATCACGTCCGGCCTCGACGAGAACAGCAATACCGATATGGGCAAGTTGGTCGATGCCGTGACCGCGCTGAAAGAGGCGTCGGATCACGCCTGTGTGGTGCTCATCCATCACGCGGGAAGGGAAGGCCAGCACGAACGTGGGGCCACCTGCGTTCCGGGTGCGATGGACACGACGCTCATGGTCGAGCGGAAGGGCAACGTCGCCGTGATCTCCGGCCACAAGCAGAAAGACTCGGCACAGGACAAGGCTCTCAGGCTGCCCGTAAAGGTGATCGATCTCGGCCGAACCGATGAATCGGGCGAGAAGGTCACGACGTTGGTCCTGACCGACGATGTTGCCGAACCCGCCACGGACGGTGAATCCGGGTCGTTGCGCAACCGGCCGGAGGAGTACCGCGAACCCCTGATCGCGCTGGTGACGATCCTCGAAAGCATCGCCCCGGACAGCAACGAAGGGCCTGGGCTCACCAGGGCCGACCTGGTGAGCCTCATGGGAAAGACCTCGACCAACAGGCACGAGGCAGCCGGCAAGGGCTGGAGCAAGTCTTGGGTCTACAAGGCGATCAATGAAGCCGTCGACTACGGGTGGCTCACGGAAGGTGCCACCCGTAGTCAGTTCCGCATCCTCGGCAAGCAGGACCGGGATGCGGCCACGGACGAGTGGCGGGATCGCAACGGTCGAAATGAGCAGTTCGACAACGCCGTGTAGACGATCATGAAAAGAGACAGAAGAGACGATGATCATGGGGAAGAGACAGAAGAGACGGAAGAGACGATGATCATGCCCCTGACCTGCACAGTCTCTTCTGTCTCCTCAGTCTCTTCTGTCTCGCAGTTCTTGTCTCTTGGCCCCCCCCTTAGGGGCCAGGAGACTGGGGAGACAAGACAACGACACGAGACAACCGAGAGAGAAGTGGATCATGAACCAGACCGAGATCGCAGCCGAGCTGCGTGTGCTGGCCGAGCTCGGCCCGCCCACCTGGCCGAGCCGGGTGCGTCTCCTGGCCGACGCTGTCGAGGCGCTGACCGTGGTCGAGCCGATCGCGGGAAGCGAAGCGTTCCGAGCGATCGTGACGCTGCTGAGGGAAAGTGGACCGACAACGTACGGCGAGATCGCGCGCCGAGTCGAAATCCCTGATCTCGTGGGTGTCGTCAACCAGATGTTCGACACCGGATATCTCACGATCGACAGGGAGACGCTGCTCTACCGGCTCACCGATCTCACGACCGGTGGAAAGTCCGCGACGGCGGCGCACCGTGCCTAGGCCGCGCTGTGACGAGTGCCTGGCCGACTCGGTCGATCGGCCGGCCTCGTGGGCGGGCCAGGTGGGCGGCAGGCTCGTGCACCGGTGTGCCACGCACGCCCGGATGGCTCGAAACGGCGCGAGGATGCACGCTCGCGCCCTGAGACTGGCGCGTACGTACAATCTGACCCTGGCTCGGTACGAGGCGCTCTACGAGGCGCAGGGAGGCGTGTGCGCCGGGTGCGGGCCACGCACGGGCAGGACCGGCAAGAGCAAGGCGCTGGCGGTGGACCACGACCACAGGTGCTGCCCCGGCCCCGTGTCGTGCGGAGAGTGCGTACGTGGGCTGCTGTGCTCCGAGTGCAATCAATACATCGGGCGACACAGGGACGACCCGGCAAGTATCCTGGAAGAGGCGCGGAGACTGGCCAATTACCTGATCCTGCCTCCGGCGAAGAGCATGGATCACGAGACGCGGATACGCACTCTGGAGAGACAGTCAGAGCAGAATCAAGGGGAGAGTGAGTCATGAGTGACCTGACACTGGCAGAGATGGCAGGGCTACTCGGTGGTGACGGGTACGGAGTGTCCTACCAGGCGAACGTCAAGGCGCCGAAGCGGCGGAAGCGCTCGTGAGCCGCAGGGGTGCCAAGCCAGGCCAGGGCAAGGGAATCACCAAGGGCAAGGGTGCCGACTACACGGGGCCTAACTACCTCAACCACCCGGCGTACAAGCGCAACCGTCGCGCGTTGCTCGAAGCCAACGACGTATGCGTGATCTGCGGTCACGGTGGTGCGGACGAGGCAGACCACATCATCCCTGTGGCACGGGGTGGTGACCGTATGTCACTGGACAACCTACAGCCAGCACACAGCGTGAGAGGTTGTCCTACATGCGGGAGGAAGTGCAACCGTGACAAGGGTGTGAGCCCGACATCGGTCGCGATGAGTGATCGAACCTCGATCGACCACTACACGAAGCCATGACCTGTCACAGTCTGCAATGTCCGTTTCGTTCCTTTTAGGGTAGGTCATCCGCATTGCCTCGCGCCACCAATTCGTGAAGATGTGTGCGAGAAGCTGTAGCGAAAAGTAGGTGCGAGGCAAGCGCGAGAAATAAGAAGCAAGACGCACGGAGTACGGTGTGATCGAGCGCTACGAGACACGAGGAGCGACGGAAAATGAGCGCAGCAGGCCATCGACTCAGTCCGAAGAGTGTCGCCTGGCTGGAGCGCAAGACCGGGCTCGACATCGACCTTGCGTTTCATCCCGGATCGGGTGCCTATGAGGCCGTGATGCGCAAGTCCGGCCAGTGCGTACACGTCGCGATAGATCCGAACACGTTCGGGCATACCGTCATCCTTGACGCGTGCCAGTACACGTCCTGCCCGGTGGTGCGGGATGGCGAGTGACGATCCGCTGTCGACTCAGCAGTCCCTTGCCGAGTCGATCCCGATCTGCCCGCTGTGCGCGATGCCGACCTACCGTGTCGGCACGGTTTCGTACGAGCTCGCCGAGTACATCCGCACACTTGGCGAGCTGGAGCCGGAAGACAGGCCGAGCGTTGCGTTGCTGCGCGCCCTGGCCGAGCGGATCGACGCCGGAGCCGAGTCCGGGCGGTACGTTGCGCAGCAGACGGCGCAGTACATCGCTGCCCTACGGATGTTGAGAGAGGTTAGGGGGATGCGTGGAGGTTCAGATCTCGGAGACCTGGCTTCCGCCGAGTAGCCTGGCGGAAGATCTCTTGACCCGGTACGGGCTGACGTGCCCTCCTCGCTGGGGCACGCCGCGCGACCCGTCGCGCAAGACGACCGGCCCGAAGGTGGCGGCTGTGATGCGTGGCCTCGGCCTTCCGCCGATGCCACACCAGCGGTACGTGCTCGATGTCGCGCTGGAGCAGTACCCGGACGGCATGCCGGTCTACAACACCGTCATCATCGCGCTGCCTCGGCAGCAGGGTAAGACCGGGATGGCGCTCGGATTGATGACACATCGTGCGTACACCTTTCCGGCGCAGAATATTGTCTATACGGCGCAAGACAGGGCGATGGCGACACAGCGCCTCTCGCGTGAGTTTTTCGCCATGGGGATAAACGGCGATCACTCCGCATTCCGTGGCAAAGCTCGGTACAAGGGCACCACGGGTTTCGAACAGATCTACTGGGACCACAATCAATCGGTGATGAAGACCACGGCCAACACGGACTCTGCCGGCCACGGGCCGCCGCAGGATCTCGTGGTCAATGACGAGATCTTTTCGTGGCTCGACCTGCGGCTCGACACTGCTTTCTCGCCTGCGTTGGTTACTCGGCCGCACGCTCAGCGTTGGCTGATGAGCGCCGCCGGCAAGCACGGTGACATCTGGGATGGCAAGCGCAAGGCGGCTCGGCTCGCGCTCCAGGAGCAGTACGAGTCGGGTGTCTTCCAGGGGCTTGCTTTCTTCGACTGGAGCGCGAGTGATAGCGCGAACAGACTCGATGAGTCTGTCTGGAAGGGGACGCTTCCGGCGATGTGCCCGGAGTGGCCGTGCCAGTGCGGGGGCAAGAACTGGCACCACACCATCCCGATCGGAACGATCCGGAGCGAGGTGGTCAACCTGGCCGCGAACGGCGGTATTGCCTTCGACCGGGCCTATCTCAACCTATCGACCAAGCCGATCCCCCGGAAAGACGAGAACGTCCCCAGGCAGGAATGGGCCGCGTCGGCCGACATCGAGTCCCGGATCGCGGGAGAGCGGACCTTCGCAGTCGACACGACTCCCAACCGTGAGTACACGACCATCACGGTGGCCGGCCTCGGTGAGGATGGCCGCTGGCACCTCGAGGTGGTCGAACGCCGGCGTGGTACCGCATGGGCCGTGCCAGCCCTGGCCAGGCTGAAAGACGTGTGGGACCCCATCGCCATCGCCATCGACCGGAAGGGGCAGGCCATCGAGCTCAAGGCAGCCCTGGCCGAGGCCGGGATCGCGCTCCCTGTGGTAGAGGATGAGCCCAAGCGAGGTGATCTGTTCGAACTGTCGACCGCCGGCCTGCTGTCCGCGTGCGGATCGTGGGCAAGCCTGACCCGTGACGGGTCGGTCGTCCACATCGACCAACCGATGTTGTCCGGGGCTGTCTTCGGGGCTGTCACGGCTCCGGTCGGTGATCGCTGGTATCTGAGCCGCAGGTACTCTCCAGTCGACATCTGTCCTCTGGTAGGTGTCGTGATGGCCCGCTTCGCACACGAGTGTTGGGCTGGCGTGGCTGGAAAGGCGAGTGTGTATGATCCGGTCGCTAACATTGCGTGACAGAGTGCGATACCGTGACCGCGTGGCATCGCTCGCGGTCACGGCTCGCTCCGGCTTCCTGACCGGGCTCCCTGCCGCACTCGGTACCGGCATGAGGTTCGTGCCCGGCCTCCTCGGCTCCGTGTTCGTGTCGGTCGGCATCGGGCTGGCGTATCTCCCGGCCGGCATCGTCGTCGCCGGCCTGTTCCTCCTGGCGCTCGATCGTCGGATCGACTGAGGAGGCTCTGAGTGGTTCTGTACAACCGCAGGCGACCGGTCGCCATGACCGAGCGCGCCATACCCAATCTCATCACGGTCTCTGAGTACGCCAGGCTCGGCAACAACGGCACCGATCCGGAGACTGCGGAAAAAAAGGTCGCCATCTCTTCGGCCATGGATCTCATCGCCAGCCTGGCCAGTGAGCTCGGGGTGACCGTCTACCGTGGCGAGCGATCCGGCCCGAATCGGCTCGCGCTGCCGATGCCGGCCTGGTTGGCCGATCCCGGTGGAGAGGGCTACGGACTTCCCGATTGGATCTACCAGCTCGTGATCTCCTGGCTGTCGCGTGGCAACGCTTTCGGTGAGATCGTGACCGTCTCGGACCGTGGGAACTTTCCCACCGGCATCCAGCTTTATCCTCCGACCAAGGTCAAGCCGGAAATGGGTCCGGCCGGTCTGCGCTGGAAGATGTGCGACGACGAATCTTATTCACCGGCGGACCCGACCAACTACCGGCCGGACACCGTCATTCACACGCGGGTCAACCCACGTCCCGGCTGCCTACTCGGTCAGTCGATGCTCGAAAAGCACATGCCATTGACCATCGGCCAGGCTCTCGATGCCGCTGAATACGGTGCGGGGTGGTTCGCGGGTGGCGGTCACCCGAGCGCGATCCTCTCCAATTCGGAAGTCGATCTCAAGGAAGGCGACGGGGTGGCGGCTAGGGTCAAGTCGAAGTTCCTGGCCGCCATGCGCAACGGAAAGCGCGAGCCGCTGGTGCTCGGCAAGGGCTGGACATACGACACCATCCAGCTCACGCCGGAGGAGTCACAGTTTCTCGCCACTCAGGCATTGACCAATGCCGAGTGTGCCAGGATCTTCGGCCCCGGCATGGCAGAGATCCTCGGATACGAAACGGGGTCCAGCTTGACCTACAGCACTGTGCAGGGGCGCCTCGGCCATCTGCTGACCCTGAGCGTCGAGAAGTGGCTCTCGCGAGTCGAGCGCGTACTGTCGATCATGGTCCCGCGTGGCCAGTTCGTCGAGATCGACAGGAACGCCATCTTGCGCAGCGCCACGCTGGAGCGATACCAGGCGTATCACCTACAACTGGCTGATGGATGGTTCACTCCCAATGAGGTCAGGCAGCGGGAGAACCTGCCGGACATTGTCGGCGGGGATGAGCTCAAGGCTGTCGGATCGACTCCGGCCGACCCCATGGCGACTCCGGCCGATCCCGGCTCCGGTACGCAACCGATGAACTCAGGAGGTTGAGATGTCCGCACCGTTGCGCAGTCTGAACGTGGTCAGGTCTGTTTCGGCTCCTGTGTTCTTCCGGGATGCCGCCGCTGCGGCCGACACGCTGGCCACGCTGGACATCGCTTTCGCCCCGTTCGGTACGTGGTATGAGATCAACTCATGGTTCGAGGGTGATTTCATGGAGAGCGTACAGCGCGGGGCTTTCGCCAAGACGATTTCCGAGCGCGGTCCCGGCGGATTCAAGGTCCTGTTCAATCACGGCCACGGAGCAATCCCGGGACGTCAAGTCCTTGGTGTACCCACGGCGGTGGTCGAGTCCAAGGCCAGTCCGATCGGTACGGTTCCCCTGTTCGACACCAGCTACAACCGGGATCTGCTCCCCGGGTTGCGTGCAGGTGCCTACGGCAGCTCATTCATGTTCGAGGTGTTGGCGCACAACTGGGTGGATGAGCCGGGAACGTCCGACCACAACCCCAAGGGGATTCCCGAGAGGACCATCACCGAGGTCAGGCTTCACGAGTTCGGCCCTGTCACCTGGCCGGCCAATCCCTCGGCCACCGCTACCGTGCTGTCTCAGACAGATGAGTGGTATGCGGAGCTGGCCAAGCGGGACGCTCGCTCGGTGACAGAGTTGCGTAGTAGCATCGAGCGTAGTCGCACGCTCACTCAGCCTCCGGCCGCAGATGCACCGGAGAGTGGCGGGAGCGCCGCGCTGACAGACCACGATCGGGCCGGTACGTCCACCCGGAGCGGAATCACTCCAGCACAGCGTAGAGCTGAGCTGATCCGACTCAGGGAGAGGACATATTCGTGACGATCGAGGAGATCCGGGCTCGGCTCGCAGCCATCCTGGCGCGACAGGCTGAGATCACGGCCTCACTGACTGGTATCAATGAGCGGGCCGGCGGGGCCGACCTGACCGACGATGCTGCCACCGAGTGGGACGCGCTGACTCGCGAGTCCGAGACGCTGACCGCCGAGCATGCGGAGCGCACCGAAGAGCTCCGCACCGCCGAACTTCGCGCGCGTGCGAACGAGAGCCGCGCCCGTTGGGGTGCGGACCTGCTGACCAAGATCGATCCCTGGGGCACCGAGGTCCGCGACCTGCGGCCGGATGCCATGGTCGAGCGCGCGCGAGCAATGCTCGACACCGAGGTCGGTCAGCTCATGGGTGAGAAGCGGGAGGGGTTCGAGAAGCTCCTTCGGATGAAGACCGTGAACGTTCAGGGCGCTGACCTGGCCGAGCGCGCGCTTCTGACCACCACTCCGGCCTATCGGTCGGCCTTCGCCAAGGTGATGACTCAGGGTCTCCCGATCCTGACTGCCGAGGAAGGCCGCGCGATCACGGCCGTGCGCGAGTCTCGCGCGGCGATGAACATTACGACGGACACCCAGGGTGGATTTGCCGTTCCGGTGCCGATCGACCCGACCATCATCCTGACCGCTCAGGAGTCGCCGAGCGACATCGTCGACATCTCCGAGGTCATCAACATCACCAATGACCAATGGCGTGGCGTTTCATCCGCTGGCGTCACTTGGGCCTTCCGCGCTGAGGCCGCATCGTCTACCGATGGCTCTCCGACGATCGCTCAGCCGACTGTCATCACCCACCGTGCTGATGGTTGGGTCCCCTTCTCTGTCGAGGTTGGCCAGGACTGGCCAGGATTCGCCGAGGAGTTCGCGAGGTTGCTCGGTATCGGCTACCGCGAGCTTTTGGTTCAGAAGCTCACTGTCGGTGCTGGCGACGCCAGCAACGAACCGTGGGGTATCGTCACGCGGCTCGCTGCCGTTACGGCTTCTCGCGTGGCGAGCACTACGGCTGGTGCGATCGGTGCTGTCGATGTGAACGCCACGTGGGCTGCTCTTCCCATTCGGAATCGTGGCTCCGCGAGCCGTACCGCGTGGATGTCTTCGACCGGTGTCAACAACGCAATTCAGGCTCTCGGGTCTGCTCTCGGAGCCGCTTTCACCGTCGACCTGACGGCCGATGGTGTGGCCGTGGTCAAGGGTCGCAGAATGTACGAAAACGACTACATGGCGGCGGCTGGCGTCGGCACCGCCGCTGCCAACGAGCTCGTGGTCGCGGACTGGCGGAACTATGTCGTCGCGCAGCGGATCGGCATGAACGTTGAGCTGATGCCGCTACTCATTGACCCCACGTCGGCCAGTTCTCCGGCTCCCCCGACTGGTCAGCGCGGTTGGTTTGCGTGGGCTCGGGTCGGTGCGGATCTCATCAACCCGGCCGCCGGCCGGCTGCTCCAGAACAAGACTTCCTGATTCCTCCTGACTGCCGGCCCCCGTCCCGCCAGGTGGCGGGGGCCGGCATCGCACCTGGCTACCTGGCAGAGCGGAGCTAGTCATGGCAGAGGTCAGTGTCCGATATGTCAACTGCTCAGGACCCTGCACGGTGACGTGGTCGCAGGGATCGACCGTGCTCAACCCAGGAGATACCTTCGCAGCCGATCATCCGCTGGTGCGTGAACGGCCCGATCTTTTCTCTGGCGGCCCGCCCGCTACTCGGGTGGCCGGCGGGATCGAGACCGGCGAGCGGCGGCCGGGGCAGGCTAAGGGTCGCATCCGGTGATTCCCGGCTCCGTTTCGATGGCGTACGTCAACAACGGCGAGACGGTAACGACATCGTTCTTCCGGTCCGTACTCGACCTGACCCGATACGACTCTCTTCACGAGGACCGTATCGGCCGGGCCGGCGGACCGATCTACGTCCATTGCGGAACGGGCGGTCTGATCAAGGCTCGCAACGAGTCGTGCGAGGTGTTCCTGGCGGGTCAGGGAGAGTGGTTGTTTCTCGTCGATACCGACATGGGTTTTCTCCCGGATGCGCTGGAGCGGCTCCTGGCAACAGCGGGTACTTCCGAGTCGAGGATCGTTGCCGGGCTGACGTTCGGGATGCGGCACCTTGGTCCGGATGGCCTCGGCGGTTTCGTGCGTGAGCCCTGGCCGATGATCTACGGCTTCGGCGCTGATGTCGCCGGGGTGCTCGGATTCGTCGAGACTCCGTGGTGGCCCGATGGTGACCGGCTCATCACGTGCGAGGCGACGGGGGCGGCTTTCGTCATCATCCACCGGTCGGTAGTCGAAGCGGTAGGCAAGGAGTGGTTCACTCCGGTCAGGTATGACAACGGAGTCGAGTTGTCGGAAGATCTGTCCTTCTTCTGGCGCGTACGGCAAGCGCTCGGACCCGGGTCTGTGATCGTCGACTCGGAAGTCATCACCACGCATGCCAAGACGGTTTTCGTTTCACCGACCGAGTATGTGGATTATCTGGTCCTCAAGGGATTGCGAGCTGAGGCGAAGTGACGACATACCTCACCCTGTCGGATTTCAAGGCGATTCACGGCATCACCGACTCGGCGCGCGACACCGTCATTACAAACGTTCTGACTCAGGCCAGCGAATCCGTGGAGACCTACTGTGGCGGCCGGAAGTTCACCCTGGACTCAGTAGTCTCGCCAAGGATCTTTTCGCCGCTGAATCGAGCCGTATGGGATGAGGATGGCGACCACCTCCCCGTGCCGGACATCGGGGCCGCGACTGGCCTCGTGGTCGAGACCGGTCGGCCGGGCGCATGGACCGACATCACGGCCGCCATCGACTGCTCCCCGATGGATGCCATCTCGATCGGCAAGCCGATCACCGAGCTGATCTACGTCCTGACCTGCTACCCACGCCAGGCGCAGCGCGTGCAGGTGACGGCCAAGTGGGGATGGCCGTCTGTTCCGAATGTCATCGTGCTGGCTACTCAGCTCCAGGCCAACAGGCTGTTTCGGCGCAAGGACACCCCGGAAGGCGTCGTGGGCTCTGCTGATTGGGGCGCGATCCGGGTTGGCAGGATCGATCCTGATGTCGCTTCGCTGCTCACCCCGTATGTGCTGCCCGGGATGGCGTGATGGATCTCAACGCTGTGTGCACGGCCATGAGTAATGCCGCCGCGACGATCACCCTCCCGGCCGGATCTGGTGCGCTGACCTGTTACCCGATCCTTCCTGACAGCGTGGTCGTGCCGTGCTTTTTCCTGGCCGACATCACGCAGCAATTCGACGGGGCTTTTCAGCGCGGCATGGACACGGTGGAGACAACGTGGCGTGTGCTCGTGGGCCGTTCGGATGACGTTTCGGCTCAAACCTTGCTGCGTAGCCTGATTTCTGGCAGCGGGAGCTACTCGCTCAAGACTGCCTTGGAGTCGGCCAGGCACAATTCGACCGGCGGTAAGGGGCTCAGCGGAGCGTGTGACGACTACCAGGTGTCCCGGGTGCAGGGCTACGGATGGTACGAGCACGATGGCATACAGTACGCTGGGGCTGAGCTGGTAATCACAATCGTCGGATCGGGAGTGTGAGGCATGGCCAAGCAAGTTCTCACCGATTGCCGGCTGTTCGTTGCTGGCGCCGACATCTCGGGAAACACCAACACGGTCGAATTGTCCGCCGAGTTCGCAGACCAGGACGTTACCAACTACCGCTCGGGCGGCTGGAAAGAGGCCATCGCCGGTCTCGGATCATCCTCGGTCAAGGCCGGAGGCCAGTGGGAAGCGCTGGATACGTCGATGGTCGATGATGCGCTCTGGGCTCTGTCCGGATCGACTCAGGCACCATGGACCATCTGCCCCAGCGACTCGACCGTGGGCACTCTCGCCTGGTTGGTCAACGGCCAGGAAACCACCTATGCGCCGGCTGGGGGTTCGGTGGGCGATGTGGCGAGCTGGCAAGCTAATGCCTCTAGCTCCTGGCCGTTGTCTCGTGGGAAGATCCTGCACCCTACCGGCACGGTTCGTACGACCACTGGAGTTGGCACCAGTGTGCAGCTCGCTGCTGTGCCAGCCGGAGCCAGGCTGTATGCGAGCCTGCACCTGCTGAGCATCACCGGTGGTGGCTCGATTGTCGTGCGGATCGAGTCGGACAACGCCACGGGTTTCCCGAGCCCCGCCACCGTTAACACCTTCGCCAGCCTGGCGGCGCGTGGCTCCGAGATTCAACGTTCCAACGGAACGGCCATCACGGACGACTGGTTCCGTGCGGCATGGACTGTCACCGGAACTGTGTCCGCACTGTTCGTCGTTGCTGTCGGTATCGACTGAGGAAGGATCAGACATGGCTAAAATGGTGCTGACGGCAGAGTACGTCGGGCTTGCCGGAACGGACTACGGAGCGTATTTCAGCTCGGCCGAGCTGTCGGTGGATGTCGAGGACAAGGAAACGACAAACTTTGGCTCTGGCGGCTGGAAGGAATTTCTCGGCGGGCTCAAGTCCGGGCAGATCAAGCTCAACTTGCTGAACGACGTGGCTGCCGCATCCGTCGACTCCGTGCTGTGGCCCCTCCTCGGTACGGTCGTGGCTTTCGAGCTGCGCACCTCTACCGCCGTTGTCGGTACGAGCAATCCGAAGTGGACTGGGTCCTTCGTGATGACCCAGTACAGCCCCATCGGTGGCTCCGTGGGCGATGTCAACTCCTCCGGGCTCTCTTGGCCGACTACTGGCGCGATCACCAGGGCCACGGCCTGACCGATGCCAGTCGCCCCACGTCGAGGACTTGGCGTTTCCATCGAGCTGGAAGGGCTCGATGTGCTGCGTCGAAAGATCGGCTCGGATGGTGGGGCGAAGGTCTTACGTCGTGAGCTGGCGAAGGACCTTCGCACTGCGCTCAAGCCAGCGGCCGCCGATGCCAAGGGCGCATTGCGTGGAGCGGTCCGGAGCACTGGGGCGACCAAGCCGGCATTGGTGCCGGCCATCGCTCGCACGATCCGGCCGCAGATCAATCTGACGGCGCGACGTACTGGTGCGTCGATCCGTGTGCGGAAGACACCCAAGGTCCGCAACTTCGCCAATGCTCCGATGCGATTCAACCGCCGAGCCGGATGGCGACACAAGGTCTGGGGCAAGGATGTATGGGTGCACCAGACCGGTGCTCCCGGGTGGTTCGACAACGCGATGAAGCGTGGTCGGCCCCAGTATCGTGCAGCAATCAAGAAAGCACTCGACAACTACGCCGGCCGACTCGCCGGCAAGGGGTGACCTGGCGTGTACATCTCTTATTCTCCGGATGGTGGGGACAAGCAGATTTTTCGCTTCGATCCGAACCGGATCATGTCTCCGGAAGCCGAACAGATCGAGCGTAAGGCAGGTAAACCCTACGGCCAGGCCGTAGCTGATGCGCAGGCCGGCGGGATCACGTCGCGCAAGGCGATTCTGTGGGTCTTGCTGCGCAGGCAGCATCCGACCCTGCGCTATGAAGACCTGAACTTCGCTTGGGCCGATCTTGAGCTCGCCTACACGGTCGAGGAACTGGCCGAGATCACAGATGGATTATCTGGCCTCGATCCGGATCAGCTCGCCGTGGCCCGCGCTCAGGTGCAATCTCTGGCTACCGATGCTCTCACCGAGGCGCAGTTGTCCGAGGCGACCGAGGGAAAAGCTGGCGCGCCGAACGGCGCCTAGCCTACCTGTGGGATGCCGCGCATTTCTTGCATGTGCGGCCCTGGGAATGGAGAGAGCTGACCGTCGAAGAGGAAGATTCGTTGATAGATGCGGTCGAGACGTTGAGGGAGGAAGTCCGTGGGTGACACGAGCCTTATTTTCAACCTCATCGCCAAGGACCGTGCGTCCGGTATCGTCAAGAAGTTCGGCGACAATGCTACGAGCTCCATTGGCAAGCTGGTGGCATTCGCCGGCGGAACGGCGATCATCAAGGGCGCGCTCGATGCCGCGTCGGATCTGAACGAAACAACCAGCAAGACAAATGTGATCTTCGGTGATGCCGCGTCATCCATTGTGGCGTTCGCCAACACGGCGGATGTGAAACTCGGTCTGTCCAAGACGGCGGCCATGGACGCCGCATCCACCTTCGCATTGTTCGGGAAGAATGCCGGCCTGACCGGAAGTGACCTGACCGGATTCTCTACCAAGCTTGTCAAGCTGTCCGGGGACATGGCGTCATTTTCGAATACAACGCCAGAGGATGCGATAACCGCCATCGGTGCCGCACTGCGTGGCGAGTCCGAGCCGATCCGGGCTTACGGGGTCATGCTCGATCAGGCTTCGATCGCGGCTCAAGCCATGTCGATGGGGCTGGTCAAGACATCTGTCGATGTCTCGAAGGTGACGATTGCCAGTCAGCGCGCGTCGCTGGCTCAGTCGAAATACAACATCGCGGTCAAGGAGCATGGGAAGAATTCCTTGGAGGCTCGGTCCGCTGCGACAGCTCTCCTGGCTGCGCAGAACGGAGTCAAGTCGGCCATGGGTGGGACCATCCCTCCCCTGACTCAGAATCAGAAGCTTCTCGCTACCCAGGCTCTCATTCTGAAACAGACATCATCCGCTCAGGGGGACTTTGCCAGGACGGCCACCGGAGCGGCCAATCAACAGCGCATCCTCAAGGCCGAGGTTACCAATCTCTCGGCCGAGGCTGGAGCTCAACTGCTCCCGGCCCTACGTACGCTCCTGACCGTGCTGATCGGTGTCGTCACCTGGACTAGAAACAACCATGATCAAGCAGTCGCGCTCGGTGCCACCCTGGCCGGTCTGGTAGTGACTGTCTATGCACTGAGCGCCGCAAGTCGAATCTGGGCTGCCGCGCAGACGGCGGCCGGCATCGCTACCGGTGTGTGGAGTGCCGCTGTCTGGGTGACCGAGCATGCGCTTCTCGGGACTCGGCTCCAGCTTCTCGCTCTGAACGCTCAGACTCTCGCTCATGCCATTGCGACCAAGGCTGCTGCTGCTGCTGACATCATCGCCAATGTGGCCACCAAGGCGTGGGCGGGCGGCCAATGGCTTCTTAACGCTGCGTTGACGGCCAACCCCATTGGGCTCGTGATTGTCGCCATCGCGCTTCTCGTGGCCGGCCTCGTATTGGCCTACAACAAGAGCGCGACGTTCCGTGGGATGGTCAACTCCCTCGGCTCCGCATTCGTCGCGGCCGGCAAGTCGGTGGTGAACTTCGTGGCTGGAGCAGTCAAGTTCATCTCCAGTCTTCCCGGCAAGATCAAGGGCGCGTTCGCGAGCGCGGGCACTCTGCTGTGGGATGCCGGCCGGAACATCATGACCGGACTGCTGAACGGGCTCAAGTCGCAGGTGAGTAGTCTCAAGAACTTTCTCGGTGGCCTGACGGGATTGATTCCTCAGCTCAAGGGACCACCCAGCAAGGACCGAACGCTCCTGACCAACAACGGCGTGCTCATCATGCAAGGGTTCGTATCGGGGCTCGAATCCCAGTACGGCAGCGTGCGCTCCAGCCTGGCCGGATTCACGGACAGCATCACTGCGGACGCGGTTCTCGGCGGATCGATCTCGGACTCGAAGATCGGCGGGATCAGCCGACCGGGCAGCCCCGGCTCCGGGAGTGAAGCGCGAGTCGTGTTCGATTTCGCCGGAGCTGATGAAGAGTTGGTCAAGTTTATGCGGAAGATCATCAAGATCCGTGGCGGAAATGTCCAGTCGACGTTAGGGGTAGTCCGATGATCGTTCCGACCCTGCCGACTCCCGGTGCATCGAACAACACGTGGGGTACGGATCTGAACGCCGGTATCACGGCATTGGCCAACTACGAGATCTTTGCCTACAAGACCGCCGATGAATCGGTCACCAGCTCGGTCGTCGCGCAGGATGACGACCATCTGTTTTTCACGGTTGTCGCCAGCTCGATCTACTCGCTGTCTTGGAGCCTCATCACGGATGGCGCGGCAGCCGGAGATATCCAGTACACGTTTACGGCTCCGGCTGGTGCGACCCTGACGTGGCAGTCCTGCGGACTCAATCCGACCGACGCGACCAACGTCGCCTCTACCAACTGGGATCTTCCGAACCTGGCCGCCGTAGCCACGCACGGCACGCTCGCGGCCGGCACCAACACCCGTATCAACGGCTCCGGCCTGCTGATTGTCGCGGGGACAGCGGGGACGCTCAAGCTCCGATGGATGCAAAACGTCTCGAATGCCACGGCAACCAAGGTGAAAACAGGTTCTTGGCTGTCGGCCAGGAGGATGGCGTAGATGATTTACGGATCAGGAGCCTATGGAGCGGGGACCTATGGGGTGACATTCCCCAGCGCGGATCTCCCGGTACGTTACGAGCTATTCTATGACGGTGACTGGCATGACATCTCGGTGTACGTCTACACTCGTGACACGGTGACCATCAAGCATGGATACTCCTCGACAATTGACAAGAGAATGGAGCCGTCATCCGCTACCATCACGCTCAACAATCGTGATGGTAGGTTCTCGCCTCGTAATCCCACCAGCCCTCTGTACGGCAAGATCGGGCGTAACACGCAGATGCGCATCTCCGCTCCTTACGCGGGGACCTATTACACGCGGATCGTGGGAGAGATTCCGGCCTGGCCGGCACGGTGGGATCTCTCCGGGAAGGACGTGTGGGTTCCGATCGAGGTTGCCGGAGTGACTCGCAGGCTCGGCCAGGGCTCCAGCCCCCTACTGTCCACCTTGCATCGAGAGCAGCGATTGGACACCTCGGTCACGGCCTACTGGCCGATGGAAGAGCTGTCCGGCTCGACTTTCACCAACGAAGTGCCTGGCGGATCGACGATGGGTACCACCTCGGGCGCCGTTGTGACTGCCGGTTACGATGGGTTCGCGTGCTCGCTCGCGATTCCCCAGGTCAAGAATGGCCGATTGGTCGGCACGGTCGGGAGCGTCACGGGAGCCGGTTCGGGTGGCCCCGTGGTCTACTATCCTCCTGGCTTTCTCCAGGTGAAGTTCCTCGCTCATATTCCTTCTGGCACAACCGATGGCTCGACGATCATCAGTCTGCTTGTGATGGCGTCGAACGCCGTCCGGTGGGATCTCATCTACGGCGCCGGTGGGGCGTTGACGCTCAAGGCGTACGATTCCGCCGGTACATTGGCGCTCGACAGCGGAGCGTTTTCGTTCGGACTTGACGACAAGAATGTCAGGATCTCCGTGGATCTCAAGAAGAATGGGATCACCACGGACTGGCAGGTCACGATGATCGAGGCCGGAGGATTCGTCGGGAGCATCATCAACGGCAACATCGCCGGGATAACCAACAAGGTCAACTCCGTCATCATCAATGACAAGAAAACGCTCGGCGACACTGCCATCGGACACGTTGCGGTAGGCAATGCCATCCGTAGCGTGTTCGACATGTCGTGGCCGCTCGCTGCCTATGACGGAGAGAACTCCTTCGACCGGTTCCTGAGAGTCTGCGCCGAGAACGCGATCCCTGCGCAAGCCGCCGGCACCTACGCGGATACCCCGCTGATGGGTCCTCAGCCGATCTCTGACCTACTCGCCATCCTCGGCGAGATCGGCCAGCTCAGCGGGTCGCTGTGCGACGCCAGGAGCAACCTCGGCCTCTACCTGACCCCACTCGGATGGACTATCAATCACGAGGACACGGCCATAGCGCTCGACTACTCGGCGCCAGGCCACATCTCGGCAGACTTCCTCCCGACCGAGGATGATGACGGCCTGCGCAACGTCGTCACCGTGTCCAGGCCGGGCGGTTCGGGCGCCACGGTGGAAGATGCGACGAGCATCCTCGGCACGCAGGCTCCTCCCCTCGGAGTCGGCACCTACGACGATTCGGTCACGCTGAACTTGCATGACGATGCGACCTGTTACGACTGGGCTGGCTGGCGGCTGCACCTCGGCACCTGGCCGGAGGCTCGCTACCCGTCCCTGACGGTCAACATCGCCACCTTGCCGGCCGCGATCGCTCCGCAGATCATCCAAGCCTGGCTGTCCAGCGTCATCAGCATCGCCAACTTGCCGGCCTGGCTGGCGCCAGGTGGAGCGTTGCTCTCGGTCTGCGGTTACACAGAGGTGATCGGTCCGTACGATTGGAAGATCACTTTTGTCTGCGCTCCGGCTGGAGCTCTGGCACTCGGTGAGTTGGATCAGGGGCGGCTCGATGAGTCCGATTCGGTGCTCGCTGCCGACATCACCAGCTCGGCCACGACGCTCACGGCGAGCTGGGGCACGGTCCGGTGGGTGGTCACAGCCTCGGAGCCGGCCGAGTTCCCCTACGACATTTTCATCGGAGGAGAGAGGATGACCGTAACGGCGGCAACGGGGACCGGCTCTCCGCAGAGCTTCACGGTGACTCGGTCGGTCAACGGAGTCATCAAGAGTCACGTCGCAGGCGAACAGATCACCGTCGCCGTTCCGCTCTATCTTTCACCAGTCTGAGAGGGGATGAGTCATGCCACTACTCGGTGGAGCGCGCGCCATGGCTGCTGATTTCGTCAGGTATGAAGGAACCGCCCACTACACGGGAGGATTACAGGCGCTCACGAGTGGGGTTGCTTTCTGTGTTCCGATGGCCATGTCTGTCCAGCGACCTTCGGGCTCTGGACTCTCGATCGGCACCAGTAGTCGCCTGATCCTTCCGGTCGGTGGAATGTGGTCGTTCACCATCTGTACGAGGACGTTCGGAGCTGTCGGGAGATGCATCATCGACCTTCGCACCATGGCCGCCGGCAGTGGTGCCGGAGGCACTTCGGTCAGGTCGGTGGTCGGTGTCACCAACACGACGGGTATCAACACTCCGGATTTCAATATCGGAGATATTCACGGGACATTTTCGGCCAATGATTATGTCGAATTGTTCCTGACTTCCTCGGTGGCGTCCAATTCACTCCAGGCCGGAGGAGTCTCCGGAGAGACTGCCATCACGGCGAGGTTCGTCGCGCCATGACCGATAACGAGGAAATCCAGGTTAAACTTGCTGTCATGTCAGGTGACATCAAGTTGATCCTGGCACGTCTCGATGGGGTGCTCGCCGTGGGCACAGATCATGAGACACGGATACGCACTCTGGAGAGACGGCCAGAGCTGAACGGGCTCGGTGGCAGGGTTGCCGAGCTGGAATCGCGTCAAGGAGAAAAGGAGAAAGAGCAGGACGAAGTGATGAAAGAGATGTCGCGCCAGCTCCAGCGGCATGATCGGCTGCTGGTGATCTGGTTCACCGCTGCCGTGGCCGCCAGGGGGCTAGGCATGATTCTCACTGACATCGGGATTCCCCTGGTGCGCGCTGGACTCGACATCGTCGAAGTGTCCGGGTGGGAGGCTCGTGGTCACGGCGCACTCAAGGCGGTTGACACGATCGTCTGTCACCACACAGCCG
>Ga0302323_100000370_pt1 | contig 35437 bp, 21 predicted proteins | sample Fen_T0_3_FD_201950 | JGI IMG/M metagenome (GOLD analysis project Ga0302323, IMG submission 201950) | Peat permafrost microbial communities from Stordalen Mire near Abisko, Sweden - Fen_T0_3 | ecosystem: Environmental > Terrestrial > Soil > Wetlands > Permafrost | place: Sweden: Abisko...
TCGCACTCAATGCCGGTATGCGAGTCTTTTTAAGCCGTAATTATTGAGGCCCTCAAAACCGATGGGCGGGGAGCAATTGGCAAGGTGCAACTCTACGACCTGCTTGGGGCCGGTGTGGCTGACGCCAAACTGGTGGCGGGGTGGTCGCCAACTGTCAGCCAAGGTGGCGGTAGCCTTGGATTCCTTCCGGCCAGTCCGCGAAAACTGAAATCCCAGCTTCTATTCCATCGAAAATAGCGAAGAGCCCGGAATAATAAGCCAACCCGTTTGCCCCCTGCGGCATGCAACCATGCGCGGGGGGGGCACCTTGGCCCCAGTGGTCGTCGCCCCCTGCCAACCCACGCATTCTACCCCCCCTGATGACTTTCCAGTCTGGGAGCCGCCCAGACCAGAAGGCTCAAACCAGACTCTCCGCCTAAAAATCCACTGCGTCACTCCCCCGGCGGTCGCCACCCAAATAATTGGCATTTTGACTCTCTGTGAAAACCACCGGCAAAATTGTCTTAACAATTATTTGACAATCACACCAAATCGGTTTAGAAAATTAACAACAAGCAGAAACCTGCTCCATAGCACAAGCTGGGGCTCATTCACCTTTATCTGCCTGGTGCCACGCATGGTACCACGAGAGCATTGATGGAAATGCTCCGACATCCTTTGACCATGAAAAGCAGAAACTTAAATGTTACAGAAACCCAGGTTCCCAGCCGGACCAGCATCACCCCCGTCACCGGCACGGGAACAACCACCACCCCATCCATCCAACCTTGAAGCTTTCCGCAAAAAGGCAAATCGGCGAAACGAACCCAATTGGGTTTTTTGTCAAGTATCTGTATTAAAATAACATGCGATTATTTTTCGCGCAGCGCAGGGTCAAAAACGAACCCAAAACGAACCCAAACGAAGCCAAAACGAACCCAATTTTAAGGCAAATATCGCAATTTCAACCGTTCGAACCGGCCTTTTTTGGCACTGCCTTGGTCGAAAAGTGAGGCCGTAAATGTGAGCATTGATGAAAATCCTCCACCATCCTTTGACCGTGAACAACCGAACCTTGAAATTTTCAGAGATTCAGCTGCCGAGCCGTTCCCGCCGCCGCGCCGCAGGAACGGAAACACCCACCCCGTTCCTCCAACCATGGAGGGTTCCCCAGAAAGATTAAAATTGGCGAAACGAACCCAAATTATTTTCGATGTTAAGCCGCTACATATAAATGCAATACGCTGATTTTACGAAAAACGAAAAGTTGAAAACAAACCCAATAAGCCCCCATTAAGCACCCCCGTCAAACCCAATTCTAACGCAATTTTAACCCATTTAGGCCGGCTTTTTGGGGTTGGCCGGTGTAGGTCGCAGGTTCTTTGGGGCCGCCTTTCGGCCTCAAAATGGATTTCTGCATCCAGTTGCGCCGGTGCGCAGTTTCAATGGATTTTGTTGCCAGCCAACCGGACGGCAGGCATCATCCGGTTTTCGCGTTAAATTTCAATCCGTCATCGTGGTAATAAGATTTGAACTATGAGTATCGCTTTGGTCACCGGCTCCGCTGGATTAATCGGCTCGGAAACCTGCAAACGCTTTCACGCCGAAGGCTTCGATGTGGTCGGCCTGGACAATGACATGCGGGCGCGCTTTTTCGGCGCGGAGGCATCCACGGCGCAAACGCGCGCCAAACTGGAGCACACGCTGAAAAATTACCGGCATGAAGCCGTGGACATCCGCGACAATACGGCCGTTAACGCCGTTTTTGCCAAGCTCGGTTCCGCCATCAAGGTCGTCGTGCACACTGCCGCCCAGCCGTCGCACGACTGGGCGGCGCGCGAGCCGCACACCGACTTCAGCGTCAATGCCGTCGGCACCCTGAACCTGCTTGAAGCCACGCGGCAGCACTGCCCCGAGGCGGTTTTTATTTTCACCAGCACGAACAAGGTGTACGGCGACACGCCGAACCTCCTGCCGCTGCGCGAACTCGATTCGCGCTGGGAAATTGATCCGGCGCACCCGTATCACGAGGGCATTGATGAAACGATGTCCATTGACCAGACCAAGCATTCGCTGTTCGGCGCCAGCAAGGTGGCGGCGGATGTGCTGGTGCAGGAATACGGCCGGTATTTTGGCATGAAGACGGCGATTTTCCGCGGCGGCTGCCTCACCGGCCCGGCGCACGCGGGCACGGAACTGCACGGTTTCCTCGCCTACCTGATGAAATGCACCGCCACGGGCCGGCCTTATCGCGTGTTCGGCTATAAAGGCAAGCAGGTGCGCGACAACATTCACAGCCACGACCTCGTGGAGGCTTTCTGGCAGTTCACTTTGGCGCCCCGTTCCGGCGAGGTCTACAACATGGGCGGCAGCCGGCACTCGAACTGCTCGATGTTGGAAGCGATCATCCTGTGCGAGGAAATCAGCGGCAAAAAGCTCTCGTGGACCTACGTCGAAGACAACCGGATCGGCGATCACATCTGGTATGTCAGCGACGTGCGGAAATTCCAGAAGCATTATCCCAACTGGAAGTACCAGTTTGATCTGAAAGCCATTTTGCAGCAGATCCACCAGGCGGTCATCGCCGGTTGACCCCGGTCGAAAAACGCCGGCCGAGCCGGTGGTGTTTTCAATTTTGTAATCGGAGTTAAACTGTATTCATCTGGTTTTGAGTAATTTATGAAAATTCTGATCACTGGCATCTGTGGTTTTGTGGGCAGCACGTTAACGCGGGCGTTGCTGGCCTCGGCGAGTGACCTTCAGATCACCGGCGTGGATAATTTCATTCGCCCCGGCAGCGAATTGAACCGCTCCGAACTCAGGCGGTTGGGGGTGAAAATCGTTCATGCGGATGTCCGCAGCGCCACGGATCTGGCCACCCTGCCCGGCGCTGACTACGTTATTGATGCGGCCGCCAATCCCAGCGTGCTGGCGGGCGTGGACGGGCAAACCAGCTCGCGCCAGTTGCTCGAACATAATCTCTGGGGCACGGTCAACATCCTTGAATATTGCAAGCTGCACCGGGCGGGCTTGATTTTGTTGAGCACCAGCCGCGTCTATTCGGTGCCACCGCTCGCCGCCCTGCCGGTGGAGGTGCATCAACGGGCGTTCCGGCCGGTGCCCGGCGCGACTTATCCCACCGGACTCACCGCGGCGGGCGTGAGCGAAACCTTTGCCACCACGCCGCCGATTTCACTGTACGGTTCCAGCAAACTGGCAAGCGAAGCCATCGCGCTCGAATATGCCGAAACCTTCAACTTCCCCGTCTGGATCAACCGCTGCGGCGTGCTGGCGGGCGCGGGACAGTTCGGCAAACCCGATCAGGGTATTTTTGCCTACTGGCTGAATGCACATCTACGCCGGCGTCCGCTCAAATACATCGGCTTCGATGGCGGCGGCCACCAGGTGCGCGACTGCCTGCATCCGCGCGACCTCGTGCCGGTGCTGCTGGCCCAAATGCAATCTCCGGGCCGCGACCGGCCCCGCATCGCCAACTTGAGCGGCGGGGCGGCCAACTCCATGTCGCTCGCGCAGCTCACCGACTGGTGCGACGCCCGCTTTGGCCGACATGCCGTGACAAGCGAGGCCCAGCCGCGGCCGTTTGATATTCCGTGGATGGTGCTGGACGCGACCCTTGCCGAAAAGACCTGGCAATGGGCGCCGCAAATGGCATTGCCGCAAGTGCTGGAGGAAATTGCCCGGCACGCGGAGCAGAATCCCGCCTGGCTGGAACTGTCCAATTCATAAAAAATCAAGTCATGTCTGAAAACGCGCAGGAGCTACAACGCATTTACCGCCAGCGCTTCGCCGCTACGGCTGCCTACCGCAATCAAGTATGGCAGGTGCTCACCGCCGTGTTTTTCAACCGCTGGATTCCAGCCAAAGCCGCCGTGCTGGATCTCGGTTGCGGCTACGGGGAGTTTATTAATAATGTTACGGCCGGGCAAAAATATGCCATGGATATGAACCCTGATGCGCCAAAACATCTGGCCACCGCCGTCCATTTTTTTGAACAGGATTGCTCGGTCACCTGGCCGCTGCCGGAAAACTCGCTGGACACGGTGTTCACCAGCAATTTTTTCGAACACCTGCCGGACAAGCAATGCCTCAAGCAAACCTTGCGCCAGGCCTTTCGCTGCTTGAAGCCGGGTGGGCGACTGATCGCCATGGGCCCCAACATCAAATACTTGCCGGGCCAATATTGGGATTTTTTTGATCACCACACAATTTTGACGGAGGCCTCGCTGGGTGAGGTGCTGGAAATGGAGGGTTTCGGGTTGGAACAGGTAACCGCCCGTTTTTTGCCCTACACTTTGGTAAATGCGCCAGCCTATCCGCTTTTGTTCCTGCGTCTGTATCTGGCGATGCCGTGGCTATGGTGGCTGAAAGGCCGGCAATTTTTGGTGGTCGCCGTAAAACCACGGTAGCCATGTCCGCACCCAAGCTCCATGCTTCCGGCCCGCCGCTAACCCTGTTTTCGGTGGTCATACCCGCCCGCGATGAAGCCGAATCGCTGCCGGCCACGCTGGAACATTTGCACTTGGAGTTTAACCTCAATCAGATTCCCCATGAGATCGTGGTGGTGGATGATGGCAGCCAGGACCGCACTTGGGAGGTATTGCAGCAACTGACCGCGAAGATTCCCAACCTGCGCCCGGTTAAGAACACGGGCGAACCAGGCTTTGGCCGTGCCATCACCTTCGGTTTGCGCTGCTGCCAGGGCGACGCGGTCGTCATCATGATGGCCGATGAATCGGATGACGCGCGGGACGCGGTGCGGTACTGGAAATTATTGAATGAAGGCTGGGAGTGCGTGTTTGGCAGCCGCTTCATCAAAGGCGGCGGCACCATTGATTATCCCGGATTCAAATTATTCGTCAACCGGCTGGCCAATCTGTTTATCCGGCTGCTGTTCAACATCCCGCTGAACGACACCACCAATGCGTTCAAAGCCTATCGCCGCACGGTGATCCAGGGCTGCGAACCGCTCATCGCGCCGCACTTCAACCTCACCGTGGAACTCCCTCTCAAAGCCGTGGTCCGTGGCTACTCGTGGACGGTCGTGCCCATCACCTGGCGCAACCGCCGGTTCGGCGTGGCGAAATTAAAAATCAAGGAAATGGGCAGCCGCTACCTGTTCATCTGCGCCTATGTCTGGCTGGAAAAATACTTCAGCCGGGGAGACTACAAAAAACACTGACCCGGCTCGAGGCAGCTCGGCGCCGGGGAAATTCCAACCACGCCAGCATTTCACTTGCACCGAAAGGTTAAAATGATATTAAGCTTTTGCCCAGAATCGCATGCCAAAAATTTCCATCATCATTCCGTGCTTCAACGAGGAGGCCGTGCTGCCCCAGTTGTTTGAGCGGCTGGGCCAGGCGGTGACCACGTGGAACGCCGATTACGAGGTCATTTGCGTGGATGACGGCTCGCGGGACCGCACCTGGGAACGGCTCAAGGCACAGCACGCCGCCAACCCGCGCTGGCGCTGCCTCAGTTTCGCCCGCAATTTCGGCCATCAGACTGCCGTCAGCGCCGGCCTGCATTTCGCCACCGGCGACGCGGCCGTGGTCATTGACGCCGATTTGCAGGATCCGCCGGAGGAGATTGCCCGCCTGCTCGCCAAATGGCGCGAGGGTTATGAAGTCGTTTTTGCCACCCGGAAAAAGCGGCGCGACCCGTGGCTGAAGCGGCTGCTCGCCTGGGGGTTCTACCGGCTGCTGCAAAAAATGACGCCGCTGCCGATGGCCCGCGATGCAGGCGATTTCTGCCTGCTCGATAAAAAGGTGGTGGCGGTGATGAACGCACTGCCCGAGCGCAGCCGCTATCTGCGCGGCCTGCGCACCTGGTGCGGTTTCCGGCAGACCGCCGTGGAATTCGACCGGGCGGAACGCGCCGCCGGCGTGCCGCAATACACGTTTAAAAAATCCTTCAAGCTGGCGATGGACGGCTTGTTTTCATTTTCCGCGGCGCCGCTGCGGCTGGCGACGTATCTCGGGCTGTGGGTTTCCGCCTTCGCGTTTCTGGGGGCGATGTTCACGCTTTTGCAGAAAGTGTTCGCCACCCAGTTCGCCAAAATCGGCCTCGCGCCCGGCGCGGGGTTCCCAACGATCGTCATTTCGGTCCTCTTCCTCGGCGGGGTCCAGCTGATCTGCCTCGGCATTCTCGGGGAATACATCGGGCGCATCTACGAAGAAGTCAAAGGCCGGCCGCTGTGGATTCTCCGCGACAGCGCCGGACTGGCGGCTGAGGCTAAAAAATAACCGGTGCTGCGTGAAAAATTTCCTGCTCCAGAAAAAACAGTTTTTCCTCTACTGTGTCATCGGCTTCAGCGGCGTCGGGCTGGATTTTGGTGTTTATTCACTGCTGGTGCACAGCCAGTTGCTGGGCATCCAGGCCGCCAACGCCCTTGGCTATGCCAGTGGCACCCTGCTCTCGTTCGGCCTGAATGCGAAATTCAACTTCCAAGTCACCGACAAGCTCGCCCTGCGCCTGTTGAGCTTCTTCAGCATCGCCTTCCTCGGCTGGCTGACCTCCGCCGGACTGCTGCATATGCTCATCAACGGCCACGGCTGCAATCCCTACCTCGCCAAGCTGGCCACGCTCGTCATCGTGGTGCTGCTGCAATACAACCTCAACCGCCTGCTCTCCTTTCGTAAAGCCACGTGATGTCCAAAAAAATCCTCATTATTGGCGGCGGCTTCACCGGCCTTACGGCGGCGCTCCGGCTGGCGGCGGACAAAAACTTTTCCGTCACGCTCGTCGAAAGTTCCGACCAGCTCGGCGGCCTCGCGGCCGGTTTTCCGCTCGGCGGCACCTCGCTGGAAAAAACCTATCATCACCTGTTTCTCACGGACACGGCCATTCTGGAGCTGGTCCGAGAACTGGGGCTCCAGGAAAAGCTGCTCTGGTGCGACAGCTCCGTCGGCATTTTCCGCAACGGTCAGGTCCACCCCTTCAAGACGCCGCTCGATTTGCTGCGGTTTTCACCCTGCAGTTTTGCGGGGCGCCTGCGGACGGGTTTCACCGCGCTCTATTTGAAGCACCAGAAAAACTGGCGCGGCTTTGCGCGCCGGACCGCGCATGACTGGATGACCCGCGCCTGCGGCCCCAGCGCGATGGCCGCCATCTGGACCCCGCTGCTCAAGGGAAAGTTCGACCGCCATTTCGACAAGGTTTCGATGGCGTGGTTCTGGGCGCGCATTCACATCCGCGCCAACTCGCGTACGGGCGGCGGCGGGGAAAAGCTCGGCTACTTTCGTGGCGGCTTCAACGTCATCACCGTGGCGTTGGAAGCCGAACTGCGGCGGCGCGGTGTGAAAATCCTGACCAGTGCCACGGTGGAAAAAATCTCAGGTGACCGCTCCGCCGTCATCAACGGCACCGTGGAAGCGTTCGATTGCTGCCTCTTCACCGGTCCGTCCCCGGCGTTTGCGCGCCTGCTACCCGCGGAGGATTCGCTCCAGGCATACGCGGCCAAGCTGCGCAGCATTGAATATCTCGGCGCAGCGTGCCTCGTCTTCACCAGCGACCAGAGCCTGGGCGATTACTACTGGGTCAATGTCAACGAACCGGATGCGCCCTTCCTCGTTTTCATCCAGCACACCCGGCTGGTCGCGCCGGAAACCTACGGCGGCAAACACGTTTATTACATTGGCGCGTATCTTGCCCCGGAAGGAAAGACGTTTTCGCAGGCGGACGGCGACCTGGCCCGGCTTTGGTTCGACTATCTGCAGAAGATGTTTCCGGCGTTTGACGCGGCGCGCGTCAACGAGCAACACGTGTTCCGGTTCCGGGCCGCGCAGCATATCGTGGATACGGAGTATGAGGCGAAGATCCCGGCGTATCAGACACCGCTGCCGGGGGTGTGGCTGGCAAATTTCTCGCAAATTTTCCCCGAAGATCGTGGGACCAATTTTGCCGTTCGCGAGGGCGAAAAAATTGCCAAACTCATTCAGCAGGCGGCGGCTTGATGGCAGCGACGCCCCCCCGTCAAGTTGTTTTCAGCGAACTGCGGACGCCGCCTCCAGTGCCACGCGTCCCGTGTGCCGGGCATTCGCATGAAACATCGGCCAAGGGCTTTTGGCCGGCGGCAGCAATTCGCCGGGTGGACGGATGGCGTAAAGACACCGTTCCGTACAGACGTAAATAATGCCTTGATCATCCATCACCAGCGAGGCGCTCACGTTCTCATTCAGCCTGGCAAGCCACAGCAGATGGTCGGGCGCCTCCAGGGATTGCACCGTCCGCCACGGCGCGGAAAAATAAAACCGACCGGGGACGGCCAGCGCCGCGACCTCCACCGGCAGTGGCGAACCGCGATGCCACAAGGCTTTGCCCGCCGGCGACACCACCTGCGTGCGGTCATTGAGGCCGATGCTCAGGTTGCCCTCCGTATCAATCACAGGCGAGGATTCCGTGATACTGCCCGTATGGCAGCGCCAGTGTTCCGTGCCATCCGGATTCAGTGCATACAGGTTTCCGTCCAGCGAACTGAAATAAATCAGGCCGCCGGTACCGATGGCCGGCGAAGCGATGACCGGACCGCCGGTGGCAAACGTCCAGCGCATTTTGCCGTCCGGATTCAAGGCGTAAAAATTTTTGTCGTGGGCGCCAAAATAAATCGTTCCGTCGGCGGCGATGGCGGGCGAGCCGTCCACAATGGCGCCCACCACATACTTCCATTTCAAGGAACCATCGGGATTCAGCGCATAAAAAATTTTATCCCAGCTGCCAAAATAGATGGTGCCGTCCGTCGCAATGGCGGGCGAGGCATCCACCCAGGCACCGGTGGCAAAGCGCCATTTTAATTTGCCCGCCGGGGTCAAGGCGTAGAAAAACCGGTCGCGCGAGCCAAAATAGATGGTGCCATCATCCGCGATGGCGGGAGACGACTTGATTTCGAGCCCGGCTTTGAACCGCCATTTTTCCAAGCCGGCCGGGGTCACGGCAAACAGGGTGCCGTCCAGGGAGCCGGCATAGACCGTGCCGTCCGGCGCAAGCGCAGGGGCGGATTGGGATACATTGTCTTTGTAATCGGTGAAAAGCGGGAACCGCCACAGGTTGGTGCCCTCCGGCAGCGGCGGCTCGTCCGCTCTCGCGACGCCCAAGAGCAGCAGGAATCCGCCGAGCAACACGCAGAGCATCGCGCCCGCGCCCGCCCGCCCAACCATGGGCGACGGCGCAGCCATTGATACTGAAACTGAAGAACGCATCGCCGCGAGTAAATCAGCGTTGCGGTTCCGGTGCAAATGCAAAGCAACGCTTTCTGACCGCCGCGCCCGCCAGCCGGGCGCCCGGGCCCGGATAAATCTCAGTCAAGACTTGGCTTTGAAGGGACGCTGCGCCCATTTGGCGGCCTGCAATTCCGGAGTCATGGCCAGGCCAAACTCCCGCAAAAACGCTTCCGCCGGGGCGAGAATTGTCACCGGCAGCCGCGAGAACGAATCCCGGTATGCCAACCGCACCGCCCGCAGGCCCAGGCGGAACCCGGCTTCCACATGCCCATAAAGCTCGTCACACATGATGGGGCTGCCCGACTCGGCCAGGTGCAGGCGGATCTGGTGCGTGCGCCCGGTGAGCGGACTCGCCTCAATGAGCGTGAACCGGTCCTTGGTCAGCAGCACGCGAAAATGGGTTTCCGCCTCCTTGCCCTCCTCGGTGTGATCCACGCGCATGCGGCCAAACTTCAGCGGGTCCGGCCCGATGGGCAGTTCGCAGGTCCATTCCTTTTCGCGCGGCACGCCCTCGACCACGGCGAGGTAACTCTTTTCCATCCGGCGCGATTCAAACAGGTCTCCCATGGCGCGCATGGCCCCCTCGCTCTTGGCAAACAGCAGGACACCGCTCGTGTCGGCATCGAGCCGGTGGACGTGCCGGAGATATTTCAAATTGCGCGAACGCGCCCAGAAATCATCCGCCCGGATGGAAGAATCGATCGCGGTCTGGAGGTTCCAGTTCGTCTTGCGCCATGAATCAGGCACCAGCATCCAGCCGCGCGGCTTGTCAATCGCCAGCACCGAGCGATCCTCAAAAACGATGCGGATCGGATCGCAGCCCGGGAGTTCGATGAAATTGGGTTTCGCCATTGGCCCAGCTTAATGGAATGTGAATCTTCCCGCAAAGCCTCTTGTGCCCCGCCCGCCCGGTTTTGCGGCCCGCAGCCGGTTGATCAAGCCTTGGCCGGGGCGGCCTGGTTGCCGACCAGACTGCCAAGCAGGGTGAACGCCGTCCAGGCCAGCGCCGGAACGTACAGGCTGAATTCGCCCAAACCCTGTGCAAACCAGCCGAGCAGGCCGAGAAAGATGGCGAAGGCAAGGGCGTCCCCGCCACGCCACTGCGCTTTGGCCGCCGCCAGCAATGCCAGACCAATCCATGCAGCATAAGCCAGCCCGCCCGGCACGCCGGAATCGGAAAATTGTTCGAGATAGTCGTTGTGAGTCAGCCGCGCCATTTCCGAATCCGGCGCCTTGAGTTGCGCGTACGGGCGCTGGAAGGTTCCCGGCCCGGTGCCAAAAACCGGTCTGGCCAGGGTGGTCTGCACCGCTGCGCGCCAGTAATCCAGCCGCGCCCCGGTGCTGGTGGCGCCGGCGGCGAAATAATGCTGGAAGCGCACGGCAAAAATGCCGAGGCCCAGCACCAGCACGGTGGCCACCGCCGTCCATTTCAATTTTCGGGACCAGTCCCGGCGCAGCAGATAAACGCCGATGAGGCCGATACCGACGAGCCAGCCGAGCTTGGAACCGCTCCAGATAAACGCCGCCCCGCCCAAAAACAGCAGCAAGCCGGTCGCCGCGTAGCGGACCAGCGGCTTCAATTTCCGGGTGCTGCCAAAGGCCACGGCCAGCGAAACCGGCAGCAGGAGCAAGATGACGCCCGCCAGCGCGTTCGGATACACCAGCGTGCCAAACACGCGGTTTTTGGTGAACTTGGCCAAGATGACCGGATTTGCCACTTCGACGCCGTTGGTCGTGATGATGATGTTTTCCTGCTTCATCTGTGCCAGCGATTCGGCGGTGAAATTCGTCCAACTGGTGCGTTCGCCTTCGATGAGCGCCTGGCGGTTCTGGGGAAATTCATAAACGTGCTGCGTCACCGCGCGTTCCAGGCAGAAGACGAGCGCCAGCAGCAAACCTGGCAGCAGCCAGCGCCACAATTTTTCGCGGGCAAAGACCAGCGCACCCAGGAAATAACACGCCACGCAACCCGCAAAATGCCAGAAGGTCGGTTCGGTCAGCCGGGCATCGACCGTTTGGGTGGCGGCGCAAAACTGCCAGGCGAGCCAGGCGAGCGGGAGCAGCCAGAGCCATCTGGGTGGCGGCAGGGGAAGTTTGTTTTTGAAAACCAGGGCCGCGCCCAGCGCCGCGAGCGGCAGCAGAAACCAGCCCGCCCAATGCGGCGGCCACGGATCATTCAGAAAGTCCGCCGGGGCCACGGGCGGCGGCACCATTTGATCGAGGATGACAGGGTTGCCGAACTTCCAGAGGCACAGGCCGAGAAACAACCCGAACGCCAGCGCATAGAGTTTCCCGGCCGAAAAGTTTTTCATGGGTCAGAGCTGCAGCTTCAGCAGGCCGACTTCGAGGGCGAGGGCTTCCTGCACGTTGCTGCGCAGCAGCCGCTGGGTTTGTTCCAGCACGGTGAGGTTTTCCTGCGCCTGCTGCGGCGTCAGGCGGCGGGCGACCTCGTCGGCGCCGGCGATTTGCGGCAGGTGCAGCAATTCCCCGCCCGGCACGAGGGTTTGCAGCCAGACATCGCGCAGCCACCATTCCAACAGGAGCAGCACATCCGCGCGCTGCCGGCGGTATTCGGACTCAATCGCGGCGTTCAGCTCATCCTCCCATTTGTCGCGCAGGGATTTTTCCACGTCGGTGTGTTTTTCCAGCGGTGAACGTGCGCCGAGGGTTTCCTCGGTGCGGGTGCGGATTTCGGCCAGCATCGCGAGGAGCGAATCCAGCAGCCGGTAGCGGCTGAACAAACTTTTCTGCTCGGCGGAGGCGATGCTGCTGAAGCGGTTGAGCCATTCCGACTGCGCCGCCGCGAGCTTCGGCGTGGTTTCGACCGAGAAATTGAGCCGGAGACAGCGGGAGAGGATCGTTTCCAAAATCCGCGACGGCTCGGTGGAGAGCAGGATCAGGATGGAGCGGGCCGGCGGTTCTTCCAAGGTCTTCAGAAACGCGTTGGCGGCCTGCACGTTCAAACGGTCGGCACCCACGATGATGGCGACCTTGTAGTGGGCCTCGGTGGGCTTGAGTTGGATCTGCTGCATCAGGTCGCGCGTCTGGTCGATCGTGATGACGCGGGATTTGGACTCGGGCCGGACCCATTGAATATCGGCGTGATTTTCGTGGTTGATCTTCTGGCAGCTCAGACAGTGATCGCAGCAGTCGGTGGCCACGCCGGCGAGGCGGACGGGGTGCTCGCAATTCAGGGTTTTGGCCAGCGTGCGGGCGAGGGCCTCGAGCTCGTCGATCTGCTGGCCGGTGAACAGGTAGGCATGGCCCAGCCGCCCCCGCGCCAGCGAGCGCTGCAGCAACTGGACGCCTTGGGACTGCTCGGAAAAATCAGTGAAAGCCATGGTTGTCGATACGGGCAAAATATCAGGTTCAAACGCTTCCCCAATCACGCGGCAAACAATGCTGGCCAATGGTTCCGGAAGCGGGGAAAGCAAACAACGGAACAGGCGGGCTGTAAAGTGTTAAAACAGGTGCCACGGCGCCGCTGGACCGGTTGCAATCGGACATACCGTGTTCCATTTGAGACCAAAGGGCGTCCCAAAGAACCTGCGATGTATACCGGCCAACCCCAAAAGGCCGGCCTAAATGGGTTTAAATTGCGTTAATTGCGTTAAAATTGGGTTTGATGGGGGGGCTTAATGGGGTCTTATTGGGTTTGTTTTCGACTTTTGAATTTTCGTAAAATCATCGTATTGCATTTAAATACAGCGGCTTAACATCGAAATTCGTTTGGGTTCGTTTCGTAATTTTTAATCTTTCGGCGGAACGCTCCAAGGTTGGATGAACGGGGTGGGTGTTTCCGTTCCGGCGGCGCGGCGGGGGGACGGGCTTGGCGCCTGAATGTCTGAAAATTTTAAGGTCTGGTTGTTCACGGACAAAGGATGGTGGAGGATTTTCACCAATGTTCTCATTTGCGAGCTCACTTTCGACAAAGGCAGTGCCAAAAAAGGCCGGTTCGAACGGTTAAAATGGCATTATTTTCCTTAAAATTGGGTTCGTTTTGGGTTTGTTTGGGTTCGATTTGGGTTCGTTTTTGACCCTGTGCTGCTCGAAAAATAATCGCATGTTGTTTAAATTCAGATACTTGACAAAAAACCAAATTGGGTTCGTTTCGCCAATTTGCCTGTTTGCGGAAAACTCCAAGGCTGGATGGAGGGGGGTTGTTCACGTGCCGGTGGCGGGGATGATACGGGTCCGGCGGGGCACCTGAGTTTCTGTAACATTTAAGGTTCGGTTTTTCATGGTCAAAGGATTTTGGAGTATTTCCAGCAATGCTCTTGTGGTGCCGTGCGTGGCGCCAGGCAGATAAAGGCGAATGGGCCCCAGCTTGCGCTTTGGAGCAGTTTTCTGCCTTGTCTGTTTTTTTAAACCGACTTACCGTGCTTGTCAAATAATTCTTAAAACAATTTTTCGTGTGGTTTTCACGGGAATTAATAATGCCTGTTTTTTAGACAGCGGCTGCCGTGTGAGGGGACGCGGCAGGCCAAGCGGCGGGGCATGCGGTTTGAGCTTCAAAGCCTTGGCGGATGCAAGGCTGGAGCGCCATTGGGGCGAGCCAGAATGCTTGGAGTGGCCGACGGCGACAAAATCACGGTGGCAAAGGGCGCCTGCTGATAGACATTGGCAAAAAAGATGCTCGCACGGCTATGGTGATTAAAAACAGCCTGTTATACGGGAACAATTAATCAGCATAGATAATTTATTGGTTAACTTAAAAACCCTCTCCCATGCCTGCCCCCATTGAACGCGGTCCTTTTGTGTTTTGCCCGAAGTCTGGAAAACTGGTTGGCTGCCGCTCAACCTCGTTTTTGGTGAAGTGTCTTCTGCCCGTCGTGGGCTTGCTGGCGCTGCTCTGGTATCTCCTGCGCGTGGGCCCGAAACCCAGCCGCGCTGATTATCCGTGCCAGCGGGTGGCCGCGCCGCTGGCGTGGGGCTTCATCGGGTATCTGCTGAGTTTTGGGGCCACCTTGTTTGCTTTCCGCAAGGCGCGGCGATATCTGCGGCAAACCCGCTACGCGCTGGCGGCGGGATGCGCGGTCATCGCCGCGGTTGCCGGGCTGGCCAGCCTGCGGAACGTGACCACCAACTCGCTGGCGGCCTGGACGCCGACGGATGTCCCGAACGCGCCCATTGGGGTGGCACGCGGGATTTATCCGGGCCGGGTCGTGTGGGTGCGCGATACCTTGGCCACCCGGTGGAACGGGAGCTCGGGTTACTGGTGGGACACCAACGCCACGGACCAGACGCGCGTCGATGCGATGTTATCCCAGTCGTTGCACACGCTGACCGGGGCAAACGACGAGGCCGGGGCGTGGAACGCGTTGTTCCATTATTACAACCGGACCCACAACAAGGGTGACGTGGGCTATACCCGCGGCCAGGGGGTGCTGATCAAGATCAACCAGAACACCGCGCGGAGCGGCCACGCCTTGAATGGGAACGCGGGCAACCAGAACAGCATCAATGGCAATCCGCAGTTGATTCTCGCGATGCTGCGGCAGCTCGTGAACCAGGCCGGCGTGCCCCAGACGAACATTTACGTCTACGACATCAGCCGGTATATCGGCGACAACATCTTCGTGCCCTGCCACGCGGAATTTCAACAGGTCCATTTCGTGGAGGTCGAAACCGGCGGCACGGAAGGGCGGGAGGCGGTGCCGCCCGAGAGCCAGTGGACGCAGAATGCGATCACGTATTCGGATCCGAATCGCGCCTGCGGGAAGAATCTGCCGCCGTTTGTCACGGCGTCCTCGTATCTGATCAACATGGCCATCATGAAGAACCACGGCGCCCAGGGCGCGACGCTGATTGCCAAGAATCACTTTGGCACGATCCATGGCCTCAATCACGATGCCATCTCGCCCACGGCCCTGGGCCAGTCCAATCCCCTGGTGGACATGCTGGCCAACCAGTATCTCGGGGAGCGGACCATGCTCATGATGATCGATTCGCTGTATGGCGCGAGCGGGCCGGACTCCTCGCCGTCCAAGTGGCAAATGGCACCGTACAACAACGCCTGGCCCGCGAGCCTGTTTGTCTCGCAGGACGGGGTGGCGATCGAGTCCGTCGGCTGGGATTTCGTCAATGCCGAATGGGGCTGCGCGGCCTACACCGACAACCTGATGCACGAGGCGGCGCTGGCGAACAATCCGCCCTCCGGCAAACCGTATGGGCCGGTCAGCTTGGGAGCGCACGAGCACTGGAATAACGCCAGCGCCAAGCAATACAGCCGCAATCTGGGAACCGGAAACGGCATCGAGCTGGTGCCGATGTTCTTCCCGGCCCCGCCCGGCGGACTGGTGATCAGCCCGGGCAACAACCGGATTGACCTGTCATGGAATGATTCCCCGGGCATCATCAACTACACGGTCAAGCGGGCCACAACCTCGGGCGGGCCTTATACGACGCTCGGCAGCACCACGGCCACCAACTATGCGGATACCGCCGTGGTCAATGGCACGGCTTTCTTTTATGTCGTCTCGAGCCTGAATGCGCTGGGCGAAAGCACGAATTCCGCCGAGGTGAGCGCCAAGCCGGGTTTATCCGTTTGGGCGGTTAATTGCGGCGGGGGCGCGGCCGCGCAGTTTGCGGTCGACAGCAATTTCACCGGGGGCGGCACGTCTGTTAGCGCGGCCACGATAGATACCACGGGCTTGACCAATCCTGCGCCGCAGACGGTTTACCAGAGTGAGCGCCATGGCAACTTCAGCTATACCTTTGGCGGGTTTATACCGGGCATCGGCTGCACGGTGCGGTTGCATCTGGCGGAAACCTACTGGAGCAACCCGGGGCAACGCGTCTTCAACGTCAGCATCAACGGGGCGCAGGCGCTTACGAACTGCGACATCGTGGCCGCCACCGGCGCCAAGAACAAGGCCCTGGTCCGCGAGATCGCCGCCACGGCCAGCACGATCGGACAGGTGGTCATCACCTTCACCACGGTCACCGACAATGCCAAGTGCAGCGGCATTGAGATTGTGATCCCGACTCCGGCCACGCCGACCGGGCTGAGCGCGGCACCCAGCAACGCGCAGGTGGCGTTGACCTGGACCGCGGTGCCGGGCGCGACGGGATACATGGTCAAACGCTCGGCCAGCCCGGGCGGCGCTTATGTGATCCTCACCAACGGTCTGACGGCCACCAGTTTCACCGACACCGGTTTGGAGAATTGGACCCCGTATTACTATGTCGTCGCGGCGGTCAATGCCGGCGGAGTCAGCGGCGATTCCACCAATGTCTGCGCCAGCCCCCGCCTGAGTTTTGCGGAATGGCAGGTGCAGTACTTCGGCAGCACGAACGCCGCGGCGGCGGCTCCCGGAGCCGACCCGAGTCACTCCGGCCAGAACAATTGGTTTAAATATACCGCCGGCCTTGACCCGACCAATCCAGCCTCGCGTTTTACCGTGCAAGTCGCCGCGTGGTCCAACCGGCCCAGCCTCAGCTTTGGCCCCATGACCCAGGGACGAACCTACACGCTCCAAGTGAATTCGAATCTCACGAGCGGCTTTTGGTTGTCGGTGACGGGATTGAGCGGGATGGTTACCAACGGTTCCCAAGCCACGATCTTGGATACGAATCCGTTCGTAAGCACCCGGTTTTATCGGGTTGGGATTTCATTGCCGTAGTGCATTCCCAGCAAGGCTGTAGCCAGGATATTTCACGGTTGTTTCCGTATCATCAGGCTGCAACCCGGTGAGGCAAGGCGAAATGAACTTGGCGCGGCTGTAGCGGCTTTGACTGGGTGCTGGAAGCCGTTAAAACGGCTGTAGTCATCATCGCCAGTGTCCACCGGGCTGAAAGCCCGGTGCTAATGAAAGGCAAACCAGCAGCTATGAAATATCCGGGTTAGTGTTTGGGGAGTCCCAACGCGGGTTGCCGGGCTGCGCCACGGTCACACGCCGATGTCTTCATTCCAGAGCTCCGGCCGGGCCTGGATGAAATCCCGCATCAACTGGATGCAGGTGGGATCGTTCAAGATTTCCACAGTAACGCCCTGGGAGCGCACGTAGGCTTCGGGGCCCTGAAAGGTGACGTTTTCGCCCACGACGATGCGCGGGATTTTGTAGAGCAGCGCTGCGCCGCTGCACATTGGGCATGGCGACAGCGTGGAATAGAGAATGCAGCGGGCATACACGGCGGCGGGCAGCCGGCCGGCGTTTTCGAGGCAGTTCATTTCGGCATGGTGAATCACGCTGCCATGCTGCACGCGCTGGTTGTGGCCGCGGCCGATGATTTTTCCGTCCAGCACGAGGACGGAGCCGATGGGGATGCCGCCGGTGGCGAGACCTTTTTGGGCTTCTTCGAGGGCAGCTTGGAGAAATGGATCCTTCATTTCCGCAAGGTAAGGTTGGGCTCCTGAAAAAGAAAGCACGTCTTGCTGGGGCGGTGGGGGGCAGAGTTCGTCTGAACACTCCTTGGTTTAATTCATCGCTTCCGCGCGGAGCGGAGGAGGAGGCACAATGAAAACGTTGATTGCGGAATGTGAGCGTTGGACATGACGGGCTGGGTGGCCCCGCTCCCTAGCCCTCTCCCCGCTCGTTCCTCGCGGGGCGAGGGGACCGGAGGCGCAATGCGGGGATCGCTTGGATTGAGCGGGTGCATCGGGCTGGCGGCGGCGCTCTCCCCATTTTGCCAGCTCGCTCATACGGCCGGTGGCGATTTTCGCGGCCGAGGGGGAGCAGGCTGGGAATACTAAAAGCTCGTCACGCCGACGGCGACATCAGGGCATGGCTGGCGGCGGCGGATTGGTCCAGGGTCTGAGGCATGCGAACGGGGCGCGACTATTTTAAGATTTCTCCTAATAAACCGCGGGCTCGCGGGTCATACCTTATGAATACCCGTCCTTTGGGGTTGGCAGGGTAGCCAATCCCGGCTTGAATGTGGAGATTCGCCAGTAATGGCCCGAATGCGACCAGACGAAACCAGTGCGGAGCCGCCCAGGTGCGAAACGATAGCAGAGCTGTTCTTCGCTCTGGAGTCGCCGCTGTTGGGTTATGCCCTGCGCTATGCAGGCGACCGCGCGCAAGCCGAGGATGTGGTGCAGGAAGCGTTCATGAAACTTCACGCCCAGTTTGAATCGGTCGCCAAGCCCCGTCCGTGGCTTTACCGCACCGTACACAACCTGGCCCTGAACCACCGGCGCGCCGCCGGCAAAACGGTTTCCCTCGATCACGTCACGGACGACGAGAACCGGTCCGCCGCCGAAACCGCCGATCCGGCGCTGCTGCCGGATGAGCAGATCATCCGCCTGGAAGGCATCGGGCTGGTGCGGATCAGCCTGGCGGCGCTGGACGAACGCAGCCGCGAACTGGTGCGGCTGAAATTCACGGAGGAACTTTCTTACAAGGACATCGCCGCGCGGACGCGGCTGACCACCGGCAATGTGGGCTTCATCCTGCATCAGGCGCTTAAAACCATCGCCATGGAACTGGCCAAAACGGGAGTAATGCCATGAACCCGGATCAACCATCACGCGACGAGATCGAAGTCAAGCTGACGGCGCTGCTGCTGGGCGAACTGCCGGCCGATGAGGCCAAGCTGCTGCGCTGGGCGATCGCGCAGGATGCCGGGCTGAAGCAATTGCACGACCGGCTGAAGCTGACGATCGGGCTGGTGCGCGAAGTGGCCAGCAAAACAGCCGGTCCCGAGACCGAGAAAACGGACGGCTTAAAACTCTCTGAATCCCGGCGCGGGAAGCTGCTGGCCCAGCTCCAAACGCCGAGTCCGAAACCGCTGTTCTGGCTGAAGCGCATTGAAATGCCCCGGCTCCCGGCGCTGCTGCCGGCATTGGCGGTCCTGGCGATCATCGGATTATTCGCGGCCATTGCGCTGCCCAACTTTGTTAAGGCCCGCAGCACATCGAAATCCAACGCCATCATCAATAATCTACGAATGCTTGACGCGGCAAAGCAACAGTGGGCCTTGGAGCAGAATAAACCCGCCGAAGCCGCGCCGACGATGGAGGATCTAAAACCTTATCTTGCCAAAAATGGAGCCAAAGCCGTGGCCGGTGAAAAATATATTCTCGGCAAAGTCTCCGAATCACCGGTCGCCGATCTGGCCGGCAGTCTGGACAAGAAGCTGGCGTTTGGAGGCCAACCCCGCCAGCTACGCCTCGACACAGACGGAACTGGTGGTGGAAATGTCGCGGTGGCTTCGGTGGCAACTCCGCCACCGAGTGTGGTCCCGCCGGCACCGGAACCAACCCTCGCGCCGTCGCCTGAAACACCCCGAGTGATCACGGTTGCGCCAGACCCCATTCTCGCGCCGCCGCCCCCGTCCATTGTTTTACCGTCCACAGAGCCCGTTGCCGGAGCCGTGGCCATTACCGGCTCACTTAATAATGAGGGAACCATCTGGGAGGCTTCCAGCTTTAACCGTGGTGATTACGCTGCCGCGCCCGTTCCGACCCCGGCAACCCCGTCTTCAAGTCTGGCTGGAAGTTCGACCATATCCTTTGGAAGCGGCTTGGCCCTGCCGCCCACCAGTTTTGGGAGAGCGGTACAAAATGCACCTGGTGATTCAGACGGGGGAAATGCAACTTTTGACAAGTCCGGTCGCACCGGCGGCTCCGGCGGCGGTGGTGCTGGTGGGGAAATGGCGCTTGGAATCGAATCCCGCCTGTTCGTTACCAATAGCGCGAGTCTGGGGTTGAATTGGTCGGGCACCGACCAAAAGCGCGCAGAAGATCAGCCGCAGAATACGGGTCATGGTTTTAGCCCGGCCGGCCCGAACGGAAACAAAGGCGACGCAGCCCAAGCATCGGGAGACTCTTTGGTCAGCTCCGGCTTGCGAGAACAAACCTTGCCCGCCGGACAAGCCCAAGTATTGGCCAAATCGGAGACCACTCCCGTCAGCGGTCGGAGTGTGTACGGGTACGTTTCAGGTGCCAGCCAAGCATATCGTCCCGGGACTTCAGCCGTTACACTGGAGGATGGTTCGCCGATAGAATCCGTCCGGCGTAGGGAGGTAAAAAAACCGGCCGCCGCCCCAGCTCCAGTTCCAATTCAAAACAGCGCTACCGTGGCCGTCAACGCCTTCGCAGATGCCGGCAACTTGCAGGCGGAACCAACCCCGAGCCTGGATGCCGCAGCCGTGCCGGTGTTGACACCCCAGAACTTTGCGCGGCAGGAAGATTATGCGCAAGCGCCGCAAAACGGCCTCTCGCGAACAACCCGTTCCGCCGGTGACTATAGCCTGGTTCGGAAGGCCCCGGCCACGGTGGATGAATTTAAAGGAAGGCTCGAAGATCGGGCACCTGGCGAGGTGGCGTCCTTGGAAAGCACGATGGTGCGCAAAAAGGCCAAACTGGCGGTCACCACTCCGTCCGATAACGAAGCCACCCAAGTTGAAAAGGACGTCGTCACGCCCCGGGCGCCAGCCGATGCGCCGGTGCCCCAGCCCGAAATTTTGACGCGCGAGAATGCGTTCTCGACGTTCTCGCTCAATGTCAGCGATGTTTCCTTCAAGCTGGCGGCGGCGAGCCTGGAAAAAGGCCAACTCCCGGAGGCGGCGGGCATCCGCAGCGAGGAATTCATCAATGCCTTTGATTATCGCGACCCGGAGGCGGCGGCGGGCGAACCCATCGCTTTTGCGTCGGAACGGGCGCGGTATCCGTTCGCCCAGAATCGCGACCTGCTGCGTTTCTCGGTCAAGACGGCGGCGGCGGGCCGGCCGGCGGGCCGGGCGCTGAACCTGGTGCTGCTGCTCGACAATTCCGGCTCGATGGAACGGGCGGACCGCGTGCAAATCATCCGCGCCGCGCTGGCGGTGCTGACCACGCAATTGCAGCCGCAGGACACGGTCAGCGTGGTGACCTTTGCGCGCACGGCGCGGCTGTGGCTGGATGGGGTGTCCGGGGCCGAGGCCGGGGCGGCGCTGGAAAAAATCGGCGACCTCACGCCGCAGGGCGGCACGAATCTGGAGGAAGCCATGCGGCTGGCCTATGAAACGGCGCGGCGCCATTACCACGCCGGCGGGCTGAACCGGGTGGTGATGCTGACGGATGGCGCGGCCAATCTGGGCAACGTGGATGCCGGGGCGCTCACGGAAAAAGTCGAGGCGAACCGCCAGCAGGGCATCGCGCTGGATTGCTTCGGCATCGGCTGGGAGGGATTGAATGACGATCTGCTCGAACAGCTCACGCGCCATGGCGACGGGCGCTATGCCTTCATCAACACGCCGGAGGACGCCACGAAGGAATTCGCCGCGAAGCTCGCGGGCGCGCTGCAAATCGCGGCGGCGGACGTGAAGGTGCAGGTGGAATTCAATCCGCAACGCGTGGTTTCGTATCGCCAGATCGGCTACGCGAAGCATCAGCTCACCAAGGAACAGTTCCGCGACAACACCGTGGATGCCGCGGAAATCGCGGCGCAGGAGGCGGGCAACGCGCTGTACACCGTGGAAACCAAACCGGACGGCAGCGGCCCGGTGGCCACGGTCCGCGTGCGCTACAAAGTGCCGGGCACGACGGATTATCGCGAGCGCAGCTGGGACGTGCCCTATACCGGGAACGCGGTGGCGCTGGCCCAGGCCAGCCCGGCCCTGCGGCTCGCGGCCACGGCCAGCGCATTCTCCGAATGGCTGGCGGCCAGTCCGTTTGCGCAGGAAATCTCGCCCGCTGACCTGACCCAATTCATGGCGGGGGTGCCGGAATTTTACGGGGCGGACGAGCGCCCGAAGCAACTGGTGCTGATGCTGCTGCAAGCGAAGAGCCTGGCGGGGAAATAATTTTGGCGGCACGCGGCGAAGCCCGGGCAGGGATGGAAATGCCTGACAAGTTTTTTACAAACGTTTGACCAGCGACTGACAACAGCCGCCGGTGGTGACTGATAACATAGGACGCATTATGAAAATCAAATCCAGTCTAATCGCATTTTTGCTGGCGATGGCGGTGCTGCTGCCGGCCGCGGCCAGCGCCCAGTTAAAACTCACCGGCGCCAGTATTTTTGGCGTGGGGCTGGATGGCCAGCGCACGGGCGCGTGCTGGAATACGATCGGCGGCGACAGTTGCTGGAACGTCTATTTTTTCACGGGCCCGCCGCTGGCACCCCAATTTCTGAACAGCGGCAATACCGCCGCTTCGCTGAACCCCAATTTCGAACTGGCGCCCGGCACTTATACCTTTGGTTTCGTCTTCGATCGCACGGAAAATCCCGGCTACCTGCTCGAGCTGAATTTCAACGGTTCTCCGCAGACCGGCATCAGCGTCCTGACGCACCTTGGTGACAACGGCAAGTTTTCGGGGGCCACCACTTTTACGACGGCGGGCACGACGGTCACCCTGACGGCCATTCAGATCGAGCCCGCCAGGGTGGATGCGGTTGGCGCCTTCGATAACAAGCCCGACGGCTCGCCGGACCTGGTCGGCATTTTTACCCTGGTCGTCACTTCGAAAAAATTGTCCCGCGTGGCCGCTGTGGCCCCCCTGGCCCCCGTCACCCTGAATGATTTCAAACTCACCGGTGATCTCAGTGGCGAAATGGCCGCGTTTACGCTCACGGCCAATGCCCAAGTGACGGACGCCAGGGGTGGCACGTTGGAATTGCTGTCCGGCCCGGTGGCGCTCACGGAACTGAAAGCGAATCAGAAATGGCAGCTCACGACGGAGCAAAACCGGTTTATCGCCAAGTTTGACCATCGCGGCACGTTTCCGGTGGAATTGCATTTCCACGCCGCCGTCACGCGGAGCAACGATTGGAGCGCGGTGAATTTTCAGGTGGCCACGAGCGCGTTGCAGCCGGTCACCTTGCAGGGGCTGCCCGCCGACACGGAATTTCAATTTGCCAATGCCGCGCGCCCGGATCGCGCGGGCAGCAATTTTGTCAGCCACCTGCCGGTGGACGGCACGGTGAAATTTGCCTGGAAACAATCGCGGGCCGCCGCGGAGGGCAAGTTGTTTTATGCGGCGGAAATGATTTCGCAGATCAGCGTCAGCCCGGGATTGATGCGGCAACTGGCCCAGTTCAGCGGGAAGATCATGCAGGGCGAAATGAACCGGCTGGTGCTGCAATTGCACGGGGCCGGGGAAGTCACGCGGATTCAGGGCGACGCCGTGCTGGCCTGGCAGGTGGACCCCGGCACGAACGCCGCCGACCGCCGGCTGGTGGTGCAATTCAACCAGCCGCAAAAGGAGGCGTTTGCGGTGCTCGTGCAAATGCAGACGCCGCTCGGCGCCTTCCCGCAGACGGCGGCGGCGATGCAGGTTTCGCCCGAAGGCGCGACGCGCTTTGCGGGCAGCATCCGCATTGTGAACGACGGCGCGGTGCGCCTGGAAGTGCTCTCGGCGAGCGGGCTCTCGCAGATTTCGCCGGACCAATTCCCGGAGCCGGCCAATTTCCACGCGACGGGCACGCAGCGGTTCGCCTACCGCTTTTCCAGCGCGGATTTTGCGCTCAAGATTCAGGCGGACCAGATTTTGCCGGAGATCGGCGTGGCGCAGGTGCTCGCCTACAATCTCGGCGAAAACGAACTGGCGGTGGACGCGGAAATCGAACTCGACATCCGCGAGGCTCCGTTGCGCGAACTGCGGCTGAACATCCCGTCCGGCTACGCCATTGCGAAGCTGACGGCCCCGGGGCTGAGCGATTATTTCACCAGCGAATCACCCGCGCACGACGGCGCGGAACTGCGCCTCGTTTATGGCCAGCCCGTCGCCGACCGGCAGGTGATCCAACTGCGGCTGGAACGCAACCAGTCGCTCGGCGAGACGAACTGGACGCTGCCGCACATCGAGGTGGCGAAGGCGAAATCCGTGCGCGGCTTCGTGGGCGTCTCGGCGGATAACGGTTTTCGCCTGACGACGGAGCGCTCGCAATCGTTGACGGAAATTGCCACGGCCTTTTTCCCGCGCCAGCTCCCGGGCATCCAGTCGGCCTTCCGCCTGAGCGAAGCGAGCTGGTCCGCGACGTTGCGTGTGGAACGGCTGCCGCAGACGGTGCAGGCGGACGTGTTTCATCTGTTTTCCATCGGCGAAGGCATTGCCTACGGCAGCAGCGTGATGAATTACGTCGTGAGCGGCGCGCCGGTATCGGTGTTTCGCGTCGAGCTTTCCCCGGAATACTTCAACGTCGAGTTCACCGGCAAGGACATCCGCAATTGGGAAAAAACGACGAACGGGTTCATCGTGCAATTGCACACGCCGGTGGCGGGCGCGTACACGTTGCTGGCCACGTATGAGCGGCCCTTCAAGCCGCAGGGCGAGACGCTGGCGTTTACGGGCGCGCGGCCGCTGGATGCGCAATCGGAGTCCGGCCACACGATCGTCATCAGCGCGTACCAATTTCAAGTCACCCCCGCCGATGTTTCGTCCGGCCTGCTGCCGCTGGAACCCGGCGAGGTGCCGGCGGAATACCGGCTGTTTTTCGACAAGCCGGTGCTGGCGGCCTACCGTTATTCGGCGCGGCCGTTTAATCTGAAGCTCGCCCTGAGTCCGCTGGCGCAGGGGGATTCGCTGGGGCAGGTCGTGGACCGCGCGGCGCTCACGACGCATGTTTCCAAGGAGGGCCAGGCGCTGACGGACGTACATTATCTGGTTAAAAACCGGGGCAACCCCAACTTCCGCGTGACCCTGCCGGCCGGCACGCAACTCTGGTCCGCCACGGTCAACGGCGCGTCGGTGGTGCCGGTGATGGACGACCAGGCCAATCTCATCCCCCTGCCGCAGCACGCCGATCCGGACACGGTCCTGACGATTGATCTAAAACTGGCCGGGCGTTCGCCGGTGGCAAAAAAACTGACACTCATCGCGCCCAGCGTCGCCGCGCCGGTGATGCTCGCCGAATGGAAACTGGAACCGGATGAAGGCCAGCGTTTGGTGTATCAGTCCGGCACGCTCGCCCCGGCGAATGGCGCCGGCGACATCTCGGGGTTTGCGCAACTGGCGCGGATGGCGCACGGCGCGCAGGCGGGCGGAACGCTTCGATTGCTGCTCATGGCGCTGTTCTTTTTGGCGCTGGCCATTGTCGTGTGGCGCTGGGCGGCCGGCCCGGGCGTCGAAAAATTCAGCCCGCGCCATCTGCTCGGCGCCGTGATTGGCCTGGTCGCCATGTTGATTGCCGCCAGTTCCCTCATGCGGGCCGCAGGTTCGCTGGATGTTATCACCGCTTTCGCGCCGGACACGCTGGCGTTTCTCGCTCCCGTACAGCAGGCGAACAGCACCTTGACCGTGGAAGTCGCCAACCTGACCGCGGCCGAAGCCGCCACCAACCCGATCAGCCGCGCCTGGCCGGTGCTGGCGGCCGTGGCCGTGTGGATTTTTGCATGGCGGGCCACCAACCCGGTCGCGCGCGCCGCCGGTGCCATTCTCGGCTGGACCTTGCTGGCGTGGGCGGCCTTGCGCCTGCCCAATGGGGCATTCGCCTTGTCGGTCGTCTTCGGCGCGTTCTTGTTGCTGCATGTGGTCTTGCCGTCACTCAAACAACTCTGGCGCGTGCCGTCGGCTCCCAAACCGAACCTGCCGCCAACTGCCGGCGGCCCGGCGACGACTGCGGTCACCTTGCTCGCCGGCCTGTGTTTGCTGGGCGGGGCGATGAGCGGTCACAGCGCGGATGCTTCCACCGTCCTCCCCGAATCCGTCACCCAAGAAATCCGCATCGAAGATCAATTCGCCCTGGCCACGGCGAAGATTCATTGGACGGCGGAAAAAGGCCAGGTCCTGCCGCTGTTGTTTGAACCCGCCGTGTTAACCCGGCTCAACCAGCCGAAAGGGCTGAAGCTGGAGCGCGCGCCCGCCGGTTCACGGAATTCGCAACAACTCGTCGCTCAAGCCGGCGGCACCTTTGACATCGAGGTGCAATATCAGGTCCAGGTCACCAAGCGCGATGGCGATGGCGGCCTCACGCTCGCCGTGCCCGGCGGCCTCATTAACCGCGCGACGCTCTCGCTGGCGAATCTCGATGTGGACGTCTTCTCGCCCCAGGCCGTGTCTGTCCAGCGCAGCAGCACGAGCAGCAACACCGTGGCCACCCTCGTGCTTTCGCCGGGCGGCAACTGGATTGGCTGGAAGCCGCGCAGCCGCGATGTGAAGCGCGAAAAAGCCGTTTTCTATGCAGAAATCTCGCAGCTTTACGTTCCTTCCGCCGGGGTGGTCGAAGGCGTGCACCAGGTTTCCCTCCGCCCGGCCCAGGGGGAATTGAGCGAAGTCATTTTCAATGTGCCCGCGGGCGCCACCATCACGGACGTGGCCGACGCGGCCGACGTCAATCGCCAACCGGCCACCGCCAATGCTCCCTCCCTCGTCTCCCTCTGGCGTTTCGATCCCGACACGCGCAAGCTGCGCGTCACGCTGAATCCGGCGCAATCCAAGCCCTTCCAACTGACCATCCGTTCGCAGGTGGCCACGGGCACGCTGCCCTTCGAGCAGCGCGTCGGCCTGCTTTCCGCCGAGGGCGCCGCCGGCCAGATTGGCCTCGTCGGCATCGCCACCGGCAGCGAAGTCCAACTCGATGACGTGGGGGCCGATCAAGTCTCCGCCATCAACCTCGAAGATTTTCCCGCCAGCGTGGCCCAGACCTGTGCCGTGCAATTTCCCGGGCTGACGGTGCGCCGCGCGTTCCGCTACGCCGAGCCGTCGGCCACGGTGTTGCTCAAGGCCTCGCCCGTCGAGCCCGATGTGCGCGTCGAAACGCAGGACACCCTTTCCCTCGGCGAAGACCGCACCGTGCTGGCCAGCACGGCCACCGTCGCCATCACGCGCGCCGGGATTTTCCGGTTGAGCTTTCTCATGCCCGCCGGCTTCGACGTGGAAGCCATCAGCGGCCCGGCCTTGAGCCACTGGACGGAGCTGAAGACCGCCGCCGGCCGCGTCATCACCTTGAACCTCACCGGCAAGACGGAGGGCCAGCAGCAATTTATCATCAGCCTGTCCGGGCGGGGCGTGAAATCCAGCCGCGCGTGGACCGTGCCGCAACTCGTTTTGCGCGAAGCCGGCAAACAGCGCGGCACCCTGCTCGTCGTGCCGGAACAAGGCATGCGTTTGCAGGTGGCCACGCGCGCGGGCGTCACACAGCTCGACCCGCAGAAATCCGGCATCCGGCAGAAAGGCGTGCTGGCCTTCCGCATTCTGGAAACGCCGTGGCAGCTCGCCCTGGACCTCGAACAGGTGGATCCGTGGATTCAAGTCACGAGCCTGCAACACGCGACCGTCAACGAGGCGCAGGTGAAAATCACCGCGAATTTACAATATCAAATCGAGAACACCGGCCTGAAGGCATTTCGCGTCCTGCTTCCCGCCAACGCCGAAGGCGTGGTGTTTCACGGCGATCAACTGGCCGATTTTCTCGCCGTGGAGGGCGCCGTAACGAACGGGTTGCAGGCGTGGGACATCAAGCTGCACCGCCGTGTCATCGGCCAATATCTGCTGCAGGTGAATTACCAGACGCCGATCGCCGGGCTCTCGGGGGAAACGGTGTTGCGCGGCGTGCTGGCGGCCGAGGTGAATTTGCAGCGCGGTTTTGCCACCGTGCAATCCGCCGGCCGCCTGCAGGTGCGGGTGGACAACCTGCCCGCCACGCTCCAGGCGACGGAGTGGCAGGGCATTCCCCGGGCGCTGCAAAAGGATTTGCCCGCCGTCTCGGCGAGTTTTGCGTACCGGCTGGTGGAGGCGGATTTTCAACTCCCGTTGAAATTGGAGCGCCACGAAGCCGCCAAGTTGCTGCCCGCCCGCGTGAACAACATCACGTTTACCTCCGTGATTTCTGACGCGGGGGTCATGCTCACCCAGGTGCGGCTGGAACTGTTGCCCGGCGACAAGCGGTTGCTGCATCTCACGCTGCCCAAGGACGCCAAATTTTGGTTCGCCTTCGTGAACCAGAATGGCGTCTGGCCCTGGCGCGACGGGGAGCAGATTTTGATTCCGCTGGAACAGCCGTCCCGGGGCGACCAGCCGGTGCCGGTGGAAATCTTTTTCAGCAGCACCGCCGGCCTGGCGGGCGCGAACAGCCTGGATTTGGATTTGCTCGCCCCGAAATTCGACCTGCCCCTGGAGAACCTGACCTGGCGCGTGTTCTTGAACGACAAATGGCAGGTGAAAAAATGGAGCGGCGCCCTGCAGTTGTCGCAGCAGGAAGTCGTGGCCAATGCCAGTACGCTGGACTTGCAGGGGTATCTGCAAAACGAAACAAGCTTGCAGCAGGAAAAAACCAAGGAAGCCGAGCAGATGCTGGCGCTGGGCAATTCCGCGTTGCAAAAGGGTGATCCCCAATCCGCGCGGCGCGCGTTCCAATCCGCCTATGGCCTGTCCCGGAACGATCTGGCCTTCAACGAAGATGCCCGCGTGCAACTCAACAATCTCAAGCTGCAACAGGCGCTGGTGGGCTTGAACGTGCGGCAGTCCATCGTGTCCGGCGCGAACACAGCGGTCAGCGGCAAGCTGCTGGACCTGCGCAACAAAGGCGAGGCGAACTACACCCAGCAGGACGCGCGGCAGATCATTGATAACAACAGCGCCGATGAAAACACCGCCTTCATGAAGCTGGCCGAACGGATCATCCAGCAGCAGGATGCCGCCGTGGCGAACCCCGCCGTCATCCGCGCCAACATTCCCGAACAGGGACAACTGCTCACCTTCAAGCGGGCCGTCGTCGTGGATACCTGGGCGGACCTGAATATCGGCCTGAAGACCCGCACCGCCACCGCGGCCTCCGGGAGCACCCGGCTCATGGTGCTCGGCCTGTTCGCGCTGGTACTGGCGCTGCTGGCGGGCTTGGGCTGGATTGCCCGCATGGGGGCGAAAAGTTAGGCGAAAATGATTGCGGAAAAGTGAACCGGCAAACCGCGAATTCCAAGCTTGAAAAAATGGTGCCGACGGAGGGGGTCGAACCCACACATCCTCACGGATACTAGATTTTGAGTCTAGCGCGTCTGCCAATTCCGCCACATCGGCAACCAGTATTTACAAGGCTTTCCGCAGATTCGTCACTTTCCGCCTGCGCTCGAAAGTGCCGCATCTGTCCTAATACGTTAGCAGCGGAAACCGCTTTGGCAAAGTTAAAATTACCGGCAAAACCAGCCTTTTTGAGCGCGAGCGGCACAATTCCGCAAAAATTTTGAACCTTCTGGCGTGGGCCCGGTATTAACAGCCAAATACAACCTCACGCCTATGAAAAACATCCAACTCACCGCCTTGGCCCTGTTGCTCTTAACGCTTTCCAGCGCGTCCGGCGAACCCACCCGCACCAACCTCAATCCAGCGCTCATCTATTATCAGGCGATGCTGATGGCCCCAAAAAAATCCATGTCCGATGCCGATTGGGATTATTTGGGGTCGGCCGCCGGACGCGAACAAAAACTCCCGGAACGTTTTGGCCCGATCCTCGCCAACTATGACAGCCAGTTCAAATTGGTGCGCGCGGCGGCGCGGCAAAAAGTGGCCTGTGACTGGGGCATCGATATGAGCCCGGGACCGGGCACGATGCTGCCGCACCTGGCTCCGATCAAGGCCGTGTCGCAGGCGGCGCAAATTCGGGCGATCTGGGATTTGCAGCAGGGCAACCAGGCCGCGGCGCGCGAGGATTTGCTCGCCGCCTTCGTGCTGGGGCGGAACGCCGCGCGGGACGGCACCTTGATTGGCACGCTGGTGCAGCAGGCCGTGGAAGCCATTCTCTATGCCACCGTGGCCGGGAACTTCGGCCAGTTCACCCCCGAAACCCTGCAGGAGTTGGCGGCAGGCTTCGAGGCTGCCCCGGCCCGGGGCCTGGTCACCGCCGCCATCCGGACCGAGCAATCCAATCACGTGGCCTGGGTAACCGGGAAAATTCAGGAATTGCAGCGGCAAAATCCAGACAACGACGCGCAGGTGCTGGCCGCCATCCGGGCCGATGAACTGTTGCAGAGTTTTGAATTTAATGGCGATGAAGGTAAACCAGACACCAATTTTTGGCCGCGCGTTTTTACGGCCGCCGGTGGAACGAGCGACGGCATCCTGAAGCTCGTGCGGGACACGCAACCACTGTACGAACGGATCATCAAGCTGCTGACCCTGCCGCAGCCGGAATTTGATGCGCAGGTCCAACCGGTCGCCGCCGAAGTTAAGGCATCCCAGAATCCCTTCGTCCAGGCCCTGGCCCCCGATCCGCTGCGGATCCGCACGCGGGAATTCAAAATTGAGGCGTGGCAGGCCATGGTGCGGGCGGCCGTGGAATATAAGCTGCACGGCGAAGCCGGATTCAAGCGCGTGCTGGATCCCTTTGGCCACGGCCCCTTCATGCTGGAACGCTTCGTCTTCGCCGGCGTCGACCGCGGCTTCGAACTGAAATCAGCTTATGCCGGGCTCAAATATCCCTGTGCCCTCATCTTTGTGGAAAAAACCGGGCCCGCCTTTCGCACTGATGGACCTTATATCGGTCAGGCGATCAAGCCTTGAGCCACCGGAAAAACAGATGGCGGACGGTTCGCCTCTGGAACTGTCCGCCTTTTCGAGTATGCTTAACCTGTGGTCAGCCTGAGTTCAACCCGCGTGGAAACCGAACTTCCAGAGCCAGTGTGCCTGCTGGATCAGGCCCGGGCCGGCGATCCCGAAGCGTTCAGCGAGCTGTGCCGCCTCCACGGCACCCGGCTGCTGCGCCAGGCCGTCGCGCTGTGCGGCGACCTCACCCCTGCCGAAGATCTGGCGCAGGAAGCCTTGGTGGAAGCATGGAAGAGTTTGCACCGCTACAACGGCCGCTGTCAGTTCTTCACCTGGCTCTGCGCCATCCTGCTGAACCGTTATCGCAACACCCTCCGGCGAAACCGCCGCCAGCCCGCCGCCACGTACGATCAAAACGAATACGCGAACCAGCTCCCCGACCACGCCGCCCTGCCGGATCAGGCCGCCGAAGCGCGCGAGCGGTCGGCGCTGGTGCAGCAGTGCATCCAATCCCTGCCCGCCAAACATCAGCAGGTCATCTATCTGCGCTTCTATGTCGATGATTCTTTGGAAGGCATCGCCGCCGCGCTGGATTGCTCGGTGGGCACCGTCAAATCCCGTTTATTTCATGCCTTGGACAAATTGCGGAAAATGAATGCCTTCGCCAGCTCCAGCGCGAATGCGAAAGGTGACCGCCTATGAAACCCTGCCCGCAAAACCGGAAACTGATGGTCTGGCTGACCCTGGATGCACTCGACGCGCTCCAGGCGAAACAACTGCGCACCCACTTGGCAAGCTGCCCCGGCTGCCGCGCGTATCTGGCGGAAATTTCCAGCGTCACCGAAAAACTCGCGGCGGCCGAACCCCTTCCTGACCTGCAAGCTTCGGAACGATTTCATCGCCAACTGGCTGGCAAATTGCGCTCCACCCGGCGGGATTCCTTCTGGCAAACAGTGATCATCCAATTCCAGTCGCTCACCCTGATCCGCCGCATGGCGGTGCCCGCCTCTTTGGCCATCTTGCTGGTGCTGGGCGGCCTGGGCATCCTCCGGTCATCCCGGGCTCCGATCATTACCCGTCCCGCCCCGCCCAAAGCCATGCTCGTATTGGAGGCTGGCCAGGATTTGACCCCAACCATCGCCAATTATCAACGGGTCGCCAATGAATCTCTGGACAAACTGGACGCCTTGCTGACCCGGCAAGGCAACCAGTCCCCACCCCAGACACCTTCCTACACCGCTTCGACGCGCGCACTTACCCAAGCATCGTTTTAGAGCGTTCGCATGGCGTGACAAACCGCGCCCGGGCCAATTGGACGTTGCCTTTGAAATGCTGGATGCTTTATTTTACTGCCCTTGGGGCAAAAATATTTTACGTGCGGCCACGCCTGCCGTGCGTGAAAACACCTGGTGCTTTCCGAGATTTGGCCGGTTCCATCAATGAAAAAAATTGTCATCGTCGCCCCGGAACTGGCCGGGTTGTTTAAGAATGGGGGCATCGGCACCAATCTGTTCAACCGGTCACGCTTTCTGAGCCGCCACCTCAATTATCAAGTAACCCTCCTTTACACCGGCGCCTGCACGCCCGATGAAGCACAGGCGTGGCGGGAACGGCATGGCCAGCCCGGCATCCGCTTGGAACTCCTGCCGCCCCAGCCCGCCGGCACGGATTGGAAGGCGATTCTCCGGCGTGCCACCGCCGTTCACGAGTGGCTCGCGCCCCAGGCCTGGGATGAAATTCACCTGCCAGAATATCTGGCCAATGGCTTTGTCTGTATCCAGGCCAAACGCGCCGGGCTGGCTTACCAAAACACGCGCCTGGTGGTTTCCATGCACTCCTCCTCGCTCTGGTGCCGCGAAATCATGCAGCAGTGGTCCCCAGATCCCGAGACCGATGCCAAATTGGATTACGCCGAGCAATATTGCTGCGAAAATGCCGACACCCTTGTCAGTCCATCCCGCTACCTGGTGGACTGGGCGGAGCGCAAAGGCTGGCGCCTGCCGGCCGACCGGTTCCAACTGCCCAGCTTGCATGAAACGCCGGTTCCCGCCACCTTGCCGCCCGCGCCGCTCCGGCCCCGGCATCTCATTTTCTTCGGCCGCCTGGAAACCCGCAAAGGCCTGGGCATTTTTTGCGACGCCGTTCAGCGGCTCGTGGCCGCCGACCAGGCTCCCCAACGCGTCGATTTTCTGGGCCGGATCGGCACCCACGAGGGCCGGGGAGCCGATCACTACCTGCGCAAAATGACAGCGCAATGGCCGGCGGTGGAAACCCACCTGCTCACCGAGCTGGACAGCTTTGCCGCCATGGAACACATCCGGCGCACCGGCGGCGTGGCGGTCATTGCCTCCCCGGCGGATAATTTTCCCAACACCGTCATCGAGTGCATTGTCAATCAAGTGCCTTTTATCGCCACCAACGCGAGCGGCCTGGCCGAAATGGCTGACCCCCGCGTGCTCTTTGCGCCTGATGCCCGGGCCTTGGCCGCCAAACTGGCCGACCTGGCCACCCTGCCGCCCAGCGCCCGGCTTAACCACCCTTACTCCCCCGAAAACTCGCGCCAAGCCTGGAAAACTTTCGCGGAAACGCCCTTTGCTTCCCGCCCCTGGCCCCCCGCCGTGCCCGCGCCCCGGATCAGCGTCTGCCTGCCCCATTACAATCACGGACGTCATCTGCCGGAGACGCTGGCTTCGTTGGCCCGGCAGACCTATGAAAACTTTGAGGTGATCGTGGTCGATGATGGCTCCACCGAGGCCGGCTCCGTCGAACAGTTCGACCGGATGCAAAAGACATATCCCCAGTTTCGCTTCGTGCGCCAGGCCAATGTCGGCGTGGGCGCCGCCCGGAATTTCGCCGCCGCCCAGGCCACCGGCGAACTCCTCGTCTTCGTGGATGCCGATAATGTGGCCAAACCGACCATGCTGGCCGTCTTCGCCCGCGCCCTGCAAGTGTCGGGGGCCGACTGCGCCACCTGCCAGTTCGACCTGTTTCACGAGCCGGCCGATTTGCAAAAGCCGCCCGGAGACACCTGCCGGCCATTGGGCCCGTGCTTGGAAGCCGGCTGGCGCATGAACATATTTGGCGATGCCAATTTCGTGGTGAAGAAAACCGTGTTTATGGAACTCGGCGGATTTGCCACCGATCGCAGCGCCGTCGAAGACTGGCAGTTCCTCATACGGCTGGCCTTCAAAGGACTCCGGCAAATTGTCATTCCCGAGTCGCTCTATTGGTATCGGTTTCTCCCCGACAGCATGATGCGAACCACCGATGAACTGCGCTTCAGCCGGACCATTTTGGAAACCTATCGGGAAGGTCTGACTTCCTGGCCGGCCAGAATCATTGAAAACCATGTGTTTGGGCCGCATTTGGGCGCGATCTCCGGTCACACCGTTACCATCCACAGCCACGCCTCCCCGGGGAGCCGGAACGCCGCCGGCCCTTCCCGCGAGCATGGCAAATTCGTCAAGAAACTGCAGAAATCCTGCGTCAAGCGCCTCTTGGAACTGGCCGGAGCCATTTCACGCCTCTGACCAGATGAGCTGGCAAACCAGCCCGCCGACACCAAGCCAGTGTCGGCACAGTTTTTGAAAGGGCCGCGCGACTTTGTACTTCGTCCACAGCCAGACAAACTCGCCGTTGGAAAGCTGCTGTCGCATGGCCGCAATCAGCGGCTGTGCCTGCCCGCCGTATTTCTTTCGGAGCTGGTAAACCTGGGCGAACAGCATCCGGCGGGTCGCCGCTTTTCGCAACCACGGCTTCGCATAATAGGTTTCCAGGAAGGCCAGGTGTTCGTGCCGGGTCTGCCCGCTCTTTTGCGCGCGGGCGGTTTGCTGGGCCGCGTGAACCCGCCAGGTGGCCAGCGGCTCCGCCAGATAATAAAAATCGCCCTGCTCCAGCAAATGACACCACATTTCATAATCCAGGTGGCCCACAAAACGCGCGTCAAACCCGCGCCTGGCCGCGCTGCGCCGGAACAGGGTCAGCGTGGGCTGGCCGAGCAAATTCACGTTGTTTTCCAGGCAGGCCACAATTACTTCCCGACCGGCATAAATCCCGGTGCGGTTAAAAAAACACACCGGCCGCGCCGCCGTGCCCGTGAGATGCTGCCGGCATCCCGCCAGCATCGCCGAAGGATAGGCATCCAGCGCCGCCGCCATTTTCGAGAGCGCCGCCGCCGAAAGCAGCTTGTCGTCCGCATGCACGAACTTCACATAGTCACCCCGCGCCTGCCGCAGGCAGAGATTGTGGTTGGCCACCAGGCCGAGATTCGCCGGATTGCGCCAACACCGGATGCGGGGGTCGCGTGCCGCGTAAGCCTGGATTACCTGGGGGGTGCTGTCTGTCGAGCCATCATCCGAAATCAGTATTTCCATGTCCGCAAAGTCCTGCTGCAATACGGAATCCAAGCATTCCTTCAAATGCCGTTCCGAGTTGTAAGTAGGGATCAAGACGCTGATTTTCACCACCCTTAAAGTAGCTCCCCTGTTATGCAGCATCAAGCAATATGCTGCGTCGGCGGAGTTGCGAAAGGGTTCTGGAATAATGTCTCCATGTCGGCCGGATGCCTACCGTATTCCGCCGCACACTCGGGAAAACTTCATGCGTGGGATCGGGAATAACAACGGCAGATGCGGGACGTGAAGCAAATTCGGACTGGCATGCAGGGCATGGGGTTGTTGGGAGGACATGGTTTCCAGAGTCTTGTGCCGGGCTGACATCGTCCGCATAGTTTGGCACAACCCCGTTGGGGTTGATTTTGTTTTGGATCGTTTACCCAGGGCGCAGCGCGCAACCCTTATATGTTCTCTTCCGTGGCTGATTTCTCTTCTTTGCTCAGTGCAGGATGGCGTTTGCCGTCTGGCGGGTTGTGGGACGAAGG
>Ga0302323_100000372_pt1 | contig 35312 bp, 26 predicted proteins | sample Fen_T0_3_FD_201950 | JGI IMG/M metagenome (GOLD analysis project Ga0302323, IMG submission 201950) | Peat permafrost microbial communities from Stordalen Mire near Abisko, Sweden - Fen_T0_3 | ecosystem: Environmental > Terrestrial > Soil > Wetlands > Permafrost | place: Sweden: Abisko...
TGGTCGCACTGGCCGTTTTCGCGCCAGGACTGGCGGCAGCAGGAGACTTCGCGGCGGCCGCCAACCGCGGCACGGCCCACGCGTTTCTTTTCGCGTTGACCGCCGGCTTCCTGACCTCCCTTACGCCATGCGTGTATCCGATGATTCCAATCACCATCAGCATCTTCGGCGCTCGAGGTGGCTCGTCACGCGCACGATCGTTCCTGCTGGCCACGGCCTACGTGGCGGGAATTGCCGTGATGTTCGGCGCCTTGGGCACGAGCTTCGCTCTGCTGGGGAAGGCATTCGGTACGTTCTTGGCCAACCCCTGGGTCGTCGTTCCGTTGGCGCTGTTCTTCTTTGCCATGGCGGCCTCCATGTTCGGGGCGTTCGATCTGGCGTTGCCTGCCGGGCTGCAAGAGCGCCTTTCACACGTGGGTGGCCGAGGTTTTGCGGGGGCGTTTCTGATGGGGCTGGTCGGCGGACTCATCGCTGCGCCTTGCACGGGCCCTCCCCTGGCAGGGATCTTGGCGTACGTCGCGACCACGCGCGATGGGGTTCTCGGCTTTGCGCTGCTCGCAACCTATGCCGCCGGCATCGGCGTCCCGTTTTGGGCCATCGCCGGGTTCTCCATGCAGCTGCCGAGATCCGGTCCCTGGATGAATGCCGTCAAGAGTGTATTCGGCATCGCGCTCATCCTCGCCGGTCTCTATTATTTGCGGCCCATCGTTCCGGCTCTCGCCGCTCTCACTGGCCGCAGCGGACTGTTCCTCGCTATCGCCCTCGGCGCAGGCATCGCTGGAATCGGCGTCGGAGCAGTCCACCTCTCGTTTTCCGACGGCAAGGCGAAGGCAACCCGCAAGAGCGCCGGCATTCTGCTGACCGTGGCTGGTTTGCTGGCGTCCATCAACTACCTGCTGACGCCAGCGAGCAAAGTCGAATGGCTACGCTCCGAACCGGTCGCCATCGCCCAGGCCAGGTCGACCGGCAAACCCTTGCTGGTGGACTTCATGGCCGACTGGTGCTTGCCCTGCCAGGAAATGGACGTGAAGGTCTTCGGCCGCGAGGACGTCGCCCCGACCCTGGCCGAATTCGTGTTGTTGCGCGTCGACTTGAGCCGCGAGAACGAAGACGAATCCCTGGCCGCCGTGAAGGCCAAGTACCAAGTAGAAACCCTGCCCGCTGTTCGCATCGCCAAGCCCGACGGCAAGATCCTGGCGCAGATCAACCACCTGATTCCCTGGCAGGAATTCGTTACCGCGGCCATGGCGGCGAAAGACCGGATGGCCAGTCAGTAGACGGGCCAGTCAGTAGCCGTTGCACTCGACCTGGCGGGGCGGGTACGGTGGAACCATGCGGAACCTCGGATCGTGGGTGCTCGTGCCAGCTTTGACGTGCGCGCTTGCCGGCAGCACTCGCGGTGACGAGGGCGTGGTCCGCGTCGTCTTTGCCGGCGACATCATGCTGGACGGAGGGCCGGGGCACATCGTCACTTTGGGCGGTGATCCTTTCGCCCGTGTGGCCACGGTCCTAAGAGACGCCGACCTGACCATCGGCAACCTGGAATGTGCGATCGTGAAAGACGGCCATGCCGAGGACAAGCCGTTCACGTTCCGTGGTCCGGCGAAGGCGCTGCCGTTGCTCAAGAAGTATTTCTCGGCCGTGTCGCTGGCCAACAACCATTCGGGCGACTGGGGCAAGCATGGCTTTCTGACCGAGCTCGAGCTTCTGCAAGAGACTGGCATTCCTTACTTCGGCGGCGGCACCAACACCCGCGAAGCGCACAGGCCACTGATACTGACCGCCGCCGGCAAACGAGTCGCATTCCTCGGCTACAACGATTTTCCGCCCCGCCGGTTCGCAGCCGGGGTGGCGGTACCTGGCACGGCCTGGCTGGTCGAGAAAGACGCGGTCCACGACGTCCAGCAGGCCCGCAGGCAGGCCGACTTCGTGGTGTTGTTCGTCCACTGGGGCGAGGACCTGGAACCTGCGATCACGCCACAACAGAGGGCGCTCGGCCACGCCCTCATCGACGCAGGTGCCGACGCCGTCATCGGCGGGCACCCACACCTCACCCAAGACGAAGAATGGTACAAGGACAAGCCGATCGTCTACAGCATCGGCAACTTCGTCTTCGACTACTATCCGTACGATCCAGCCGTTTGGAAGGCCTGGATCGTTCGACTGACCCTGGGGAAAACCGGCCGCCCCGGCCTCGAGAAGATCGACATCGAGATGGATCCGGCGGGAATTCCGCGTCTGGTTCGGCAGTAAATTTGTGGCGGCTTCCGCTTCCGGTTATCCATGGGCATGCCACGCAAGCGGGTCCTGGCAGGTCGCATTCACCTCAAGCGCATCCCTCGATGGGTGCGCTGGTCGCCGATCTTGCTTCTGCCGCTGTGTCTGCTCAATCTTGCGGTGGCATTCTTCGGCAACTCGGTGGTGTTTCCGCTGTCGCCGTTCTACGTGCGAAACAAGCTATCCGCCCTGGGTCGCTACGCTCTACACCGCCCGGTCTGTCTGTTCAAAGGTCACACCGACATCGAAACGGCGGTGGCGCAAGCCGAGACCAAACATCACCTGCCGCACGGACTGCTGGCCGCAGTAATTCAGGCCGAGTCGAGCGGGCGCGTCCATCGGATTTCCTTCGCCGGCGCCATGGGCCCGTCGCAGCTCTTGCCTGGAACTGCCAAGCTGCTCGGCGTCTCCGATCCCTTCGACCCGGCCGAATCCATCGACGGTGCCGGCCGATACCTGGCCGCCCAACTCGCCAGCTTCCACAGCGTCCGACTGGCCGTGGCCGCTTACAATGCTGGCCCGGGCTCCGTGGTGAATCACACGGTCCCACACAACGGCGAGACCGAGAACTACGTGCGCAAGGTCATGGCCCTGTACTCCAACCTGCGACAGCCGACGTCGAACGCCTTGGCGAAGCGCTGAGCTATTCGATCCGCCGACCAAGGGCGGTGGCCGTCAGTGCTTGGCCAAGCTCACCACGAAGCGACTGTCGAGGAGCGCCAACACCGCAATGGGAATCACCTGCGCCAGGTGATACAGAAGACCGACGGCCAAGCTCTGCTCGTAGCTTACCCCGAACGGTTGCAGGGCCGCGATGGCACCAAGCTCGAACGTTCCGACATTGCCGGGTACCACGGGTATAGCGATCGCCAGGTTGACCGCCAAGATGACCAGCATTCCCGACGCCGCTGGCGCGTCCACTCCCACCGCGTGCATCACCGCGAGCAAACAAGCGAGGTCGATGAGCCAGCTTCCGATGGACGCCAGCAACGCCCTTCCCACGAGGGCCGGACGTCTGACGGTCTCGAGTCCAGCGCCAAACGAGGTCAGCCAGCGCGGCAGCTTGCGCCGGCGGGCGAGCACGACTGCAGAAAGCATCAGCCCAGCAGCGAGCGCGGCCGTGAGCAGAAGTGACTTGCGAACCCAACCTGGCAGGTGCGGCACGAGAAACGGGACTGGTGCCAGCACCAATGCCAACGCCAGTACCTCAACCATCTTCTCTACCGCGGTCACTGCCACAGTCGACGCGAGGGCGACATGGTCGTCTCGCTTGAGCACGTATGCGCGCATGAATTCTCCGGCGCGACCAGGCACCAGAGCCGTCGCTGCCGCGCTGGCCAGCATGAAGCGTTGTGCACGCAGCCAAGGAAGCCAGACTAAAGGCAAAATAAGCGTCCGAAAGACGCTGGCACGGCACGCAAGCTGGCCCAGCGTCAACAGGCACGCCACCACGAGGCCGGCGGGGCGAGTCTGCGCGAGCGCACGCAGAACTGCGCGGCCGTCCATATGACGAAAGAACAGGTAACCGCCAGCTGCCAGAATCAGGTAGCCGGCAATGATGGCGAGGTTTTTCCTCCGACCTCGCGTCGGCAGATCCGGTCGAGCTTTCAGCAATGGCATACGAAAACCGCGTCGCGGGCGCGCGGACTAAGAGCTTGAAGTGGCCGCGGAAATCCGCGGGCAGCTATCGGATGCCGACGAACCCCCACCGGTCGCAGGTCACTTTCGGGACCTCCGCTTGTTACGAATGGGTCATCGGAGCAATCCAACCAATGATGGCCCTATGCGCTCGAGGTTCTTTCCCCCGCCTCTGCAAACTTCCAGGACGTGTGCCCATGCTTCTATGCATTGTGGTTACGGCCGCGTGCGCTCGGGTGAAGTCGCCCCCCCTTCCAGCGCCATCCCCTGCGCCGACCGAGCACCACGGCCTCTCTGGGCTGCGCCAACCTTGCGCATCAGAGCCTTTGCGTGGCAAAGGACGCATCCATTACGTCTGCGACTGCCAGCAAGGCGCGGACGAAAGGTGTGTCGCGGGCAGCGACCGCAACAGTGGTCTGGCGGCCGTCTCGCCGCTGCAGTCCTACGTGAAGGCCGCCGAGGTCTTCGCGACCCTACAAGCCGGCGACACCATGGCCTTCTGCCGAGGTGGACGATGGAACCTCACCACGGGCGCAGCATGGAGCAACACCAACTGCCGAAAGGACAACACCTGCGATATTCGCGATTATGCGCCCCCGTGGCAAAATGGCGCAGCGTCCCCACCATCGTTCTGGCTTGACGGTGGGCGGGACGGTAGCCCGCTGATGACGTTCATCCATCCGCCTGCGCACTTCGAGGGCTACCGTGTACTGAACCTGGATCTCCACGGCGGCAAGGCGGACGTCGCGCTCTTCTTCTTCAACGAAACTACCGACGTCGACCTGTGCAATCTCAGCAGCGACGGGTTCGGCATCTCGGTTCAGATCGCCGGCGGCGACAGCCCGCGCTTCGGCGTCTCCTCGAACATAGTCCTGCGCAACTCCCGCATCACCAACAATGCGAACATCGCCTATCTGGCCGTGTGCGACCACTGCTCGGTCCAGGACAACTTCTTCGACAACAACGGGGCTCGCGACGTTCTGACCCATACCATCTACTTCGCGTCGCAGGCCTTCCACGTCGACGGACGCACCGTCGTCCACACCTCGCAGGGGATGCGGCTCGGCCGCAACCAGATCCACCACAGCAAGCAACGTTGTCTGGGCGCACCCGTGGTGGTTCACGGCCGACATCAGGACGTGGTCATCGAAGACAACCTCATCGACGCGGCCGAGGCCGCTGACGCGTGTTGGGGTCCGGGTGTGGGTTGTGGCGGCTATCAGTACGGCTGCTGGTTCCGAAACGCCGTGATTCGCAACAACATCATCAAGGGCCTCGGCAACGTGGGCAGCGACGACAGCAATTGCACGGGCTGCACAATCGAAAACAATCTCTTCGTGATGAATCGCAATGGCACGGGCATCAGTGTCGGAGGAAACTTGCCGCGGCCCGAGGGTGACCCAAGCTATCAGCAATGGGACGGCTATCCCGACGAGCCATCCAATTTCGTGGTCATCCGAAACAACACCTTTTATTTCGAGGAAGCGGCGACCTCCGCCGCAGCCATCACCATGTACTCGGGCATCGGCCACGTGATCGAGAACAACGCGATGGCGTTCGCCGCCCCAAGGCCGCACGACAGTGCCTGCTACCGGTTCGCCGGGCCAGCGACTGCCTTCCTCGCGGGCGCCGACTTCAACATCTGTTCCTCGCCCTCAGATCGATGGGCAAGCTTCCCGCCGAGTCACGGTATCAGCTTAGCCGAGTGGCAGAAGGCCGGATTCGACCGGCATTCCCGCCGGGCCGACCGGATGTTCGGCGATCCGGTGGTCAGCTTCACGCCTGCCTCCGACTCGCCCCTGGTCGACGCAGCAGATCCGACCAACAGTCCCCGGACGGACCTTGCCCGCAAGGCGCGCGACGCCCACCCCGACATCGGGGCTTACGAACGATAATCGTAGGTTCTTAGGCCCCAGTTAGCCGCTCGGTTAGCCGTCAGCCGTCAAGGAAGATGACCTTCTTGCACTCCTTGGTGCAGCGGCCGTCGACGCCGTTGTTGTCGACGCCGTTGTCGCATTCCTCTTGTGGATCGATGGTGGCGTCGCCGCAGTGGGGCGCCAGCTTGCACTGCTTCGTGCATCCACCGTACGAGCTGTCGAGAATGCCGTCGTCGCACGGCTCGGGCCCGTTCATGATGCCGTCACCGCAGTGAGGCGCGAAAATGCAGCTCGGGGCGCAACCGCCGTAGTCGCCTTTGTTGAACAGCGCGCCATCGTCGCACTGCTCGGGCTCCTGGATCACGCCGTCGCCACAGCCACCGGGTTTGCGGCAGGCCGGGGTACAATTGGGATCGTTCGACGCCGTCGGCTCGCATTCCTCGCCGTAGTCCGACTGCACCTTCCCGTCACCGCAGCGCGGGCCGAGGCTGCAGTCGGGGTTGCAGGTTCCGTAGGTCGAGTCGTTCACACCGTCGTCGCACGCCTCGGGGCCGTTCTTTTGGCCGTCGCCACAGCGCCCGCCGCGCTTGCAATTGGCCATGCACCCGCCGTAGGCGACCTTCGGATCGCTGCTTGACGAGTTCTTGCTGCCGTCGTCGCATTCCTCGTCGAAGTCGGTCTGGATCTTGCCGTCACCGCAGCGAGCCGGAAGCTTGCAACCGGCGGCACAACCGTCGGTCACGCCGTAGTCGTCGTTGTTGTTCCCGTTGTCGCATTCCTCATCCTCGCCGTTCTTTTGGCCGTCGCCACAGTACGGCCCCCACTTGCACGCAGAGGTACACCCGTTGTACGAGGGCTTGTCATTGGGGCCGGTGCAGGTGTCAGGGACCTTCGACTTGCCGTCGCCGCAGTCACACTCTTCGTCGCCGACAATGACACCGTCTCCACAGCTGGGGGTACACTCGGTGGGCGCAGCATTGAATCCGCTCAGGGTCAGCTTGTACGACGAGCAAGTGGTCTGGCGCTCGGCCTGGAAAACGGCGATCTCGTAGACATTCCCATTCTTCATGTTGCCGAACTTGGTGGCCGCTGCCGAGTCGAGGTTCACAGAACCTTCCACCGGCGTGTGGATGCCGCCAAGGTCGACGGCGAGCCGCTTGTTGATGAACACCCAAACGTCATCGTCGCCGACGAAGCTCAACTTGTAGCTCTTGCTCGCGTCGTACTTGAACCAATACTTCACCTCGCTGGTGAAGGCGAAGTTGTGGGTCCGCTTGGCGCCAGCGGCATCCAGATCCCAAGGCCAGGTCCCGGAAGCGTCGTACATGTTCTTGGGCTCGGAGGGGACCTGCGCGGCCTGTGGCGTTCCATCGACCTTCTTCATGTCGGCGCTCGAGAAATTGTCGCCGTCCGCCGGAAAAAACAGTGGGTTGCCGTCGACCAACTCAATGACATACTGTGCCTGATAGGTGGTGTCCTTTAGCGTGCAGCTATCGGCCAGTTGCTTGAACCCATCGGCTTCCATCTTGTCGCAGTCGGTGGTGCCCTGGGCGAACGTGCAAGGAATAGGGTTGCCGTCGGCATCCATCTTCTCCTGACCCTTTTGTCCGCACCAATAGGCGGGCTTGGTAACCGGCCACTGGGCACCATCGGAGCCGTAGCGGTTCACGTAGGAGCCATCCGTCGTCTTCCACAGCGCCAATCTTCCAGACGTCGCGTGGTTGATCTTGGCCGAGGCGGATTGCGTGCGAAACCAGGTGGCGAACGAGTCAGCGTCCTTGACGTGCACGGCGCCGGAGGGGCTGGCTGGATTCGCATAAACGGGCTTTCCGTCGGCGTCCAGCGTGTCCTTCACCATGCCGGTCGAAGCAGCCGTCTGGCCGGTCACCCCGTTTTCGAAGTCGTTCTGGTCCGTTCCTGAAGTACCGGCCTTCCCACTGAAGCGGAAGTCGCGGTAGACGGCCGGCACCTGCATCTTGTCGCCGATATCCGGCTGCTTGCACGTCCAGCCCGACTCGACCTTGCAGTCTTTCGAACAGCCGTCGCCGCTGGCGCCGTTGCCGTCGTCGCAGTCCTCGTTCAGCACGATGCCGTCACCGCACTTCGAGGTGCACGAATCGCCCGTGCAGTCGGGCTCCCACTGGCAGTCCATCGAGCAGCCATCGAACGATAAATTGTCCCCGACGTCGCAACTCTCGGCACCTTCGACCTTGCCATCGCCGCAGGTGGTGGACGTGCACTTGCTCGGGGCACCTGTGCATTTGTAGCCGATTTCCAGCTTGCACGTGGCCGAGCAACCATCTCCACTCGTCGCGTTACCGTCGTCGCACTGCTCAACACCCGAGGTTACGCCGTCCCCGCACTTGGGCGTGCAAGGCTTGCCGACCACGCGGCACTGGTAACCGGACTCGACGCGCGAGCAGTCGCCCTTGCAACCAGCGTTGCTGCTGGTGTTGCCGTCGTCGCACTTTTCGCTGCCCTCGAGGACGGCGTTGCCGCACTTCATAGTCGGACACTGGCAAAGCTTGCCCGGCGCACAGACGCAGCCTACGCCCTTGCTCTTGCAGTCCGCTGAGCATCCGTCGCCGTCCTGCTGGTTTCCGTCGTCGCAAACCTCGCCAATCGAGGCCTGCATGACCCCATCACCACAGCGAGGGGCAGCCTTGCATGCCTTGCCCGGGTTGGGACAGATCCATCCGCCCTCCAGGTGGCAATCGGAGCCGCACCCGTCGCTCTGGTTGCTGTTGCCATCGTCGCACGCTTCGCCGGGCTCGATGCGCGAGTTGCCGCACACCGAGACCCGCACGCAGGGCTGTCCGGGAATGCAATTGAAGGCAGCGTCCTGAACCGTGCAGGTGGCGTTGCAGCCATCACCTTCGGCTGTGTTGTTGTCGTCGCAAACCTCGCCCGGGCCGATCTTCCCATCGCCGCAGACGACTTCGCGCGTGCACTTTCCTTCCTTCTCGCAGTGCCAGTTCCGCTCGACCTTGCAATTCCCGTTGCACCCGTCGCCCGGCAAGACGTTGCCGTCGTCGCAATCTTCGATGCCGTTCTGATTGTTGATCCCGTCACCGCAGCCCTCGGGGATCCTGATCTTGCACCCCGTGCCGCTGGGTCCGGTGCAACCACCACCCAACGTTCCGCCGGTCGACTTCGGCGTGGTTAGTGGGATGCTGAAGCCGCCTGCCCCTCCTTGGGAACCGCCCTGCCCGCCGCCGACCGCGCCCCCGGTGTTCCCTTGAATCGTTGCTTCGTTGCACCCCACGCCCGGAACACACAGTGTCGCTGCCAATCCGATGACCTTGATAAAAGCGGCGAGACGACAAGGCACGGCTTGCGACATCGAGAGCGCTGTTGTCATGGGAGGACCTCTTTCGCGGAAGAAGGCAGGCTGCGCGCTTCTTCGGACCAATCTGAGGCTGTAGTATGTCAGCTTTCGTGCGTCTCTATAGGCACCATTTCTGCGCACCACTGGGATCTGAGTGGGATTATGTCCCACCTTGTGCACGGCGAGGAAGCCTGCTCGGTCTCAGAAATCTGAACCGTCGCCGCCATTCCGGATCGGTCTGGCTTGAGGAATTGGCATCTGCGCCCGATGGGGTGAGCTGGCATAGGCATTGCCCTGTCGTCTTTGACTTGACAGAAATGATGACAAGTCGAAGCATAGCCGGCACCTGTTGTTCTTGCGCCTCGCATCTCCAGTCCATGCCATCTGACCCATTCCGCCAGCCCCGCTCGGCGACGGTTCGCTCGGGAACCGGTCTGCCAGTGCTGCTCGCCGGCATCCGGTCGGTCACGGGCGACGCGCCATGGGTCGGGTCGACAGGACCGGGTGAAATCGCTGGCCCTCTAACACCCACTCGTTATTGAAAGACATGCACGATCTTTCTACGCCACAACGCACGGCCGGCTCATCCGTCGACGAGTTGGAGCGCTTGCGCGCCGAGCACTCCGCCACCGTTCAGACGCTGCAGGCGGCGGTTCGCGACACGAGTAGGCTGGCGCGGCTGTTCGCCATACTGAACGAGGCCGGACCACTCGACCGCGTGCTCGACCGCGTGCTTGCCACGCTGTCCGAGCTCTTTCTCGCCGACGTGGTCGTGCTGCTGGAATCGACCGGCGATGGAGGTTTCTCGCCCCTGGCCACGATTGGACTGCCGGCGGGAATGGAGAGGCGGGTGGCCTTCAGCAGCGAGATGAGCTACACCACCAGCGCCCTTCGAACGCGACAGCCTCTGGCTGCAACCGGCGCTCGCGTCGACCCGAAGGTGGACGCGTACCTACGCGAGCTCGGGGTCGAGTCCGCGGTCTGGTTGCCCGTGGCCGGCGACGAGTCCACTTGTCGAGGCGTGCTGGTGCTTGGCCGCTGTCAGGCTCTGCCGTTCATACAGAGCGACATCGATCTGCTGATGGCCATGGCGTACCGAATTGGGGTGTTGGTCGAGCGAGCGCACGCGGAAGAGGAGCGACGAAATCTCGAAAACCGCCTCAGGCAGGCAGAAAAGACCGAGAGTCTCGGCCGCATGGCCTCGGCCATCGCTCACCATTTCAACAACATGCTCGGCGCTGTGGTGAGCAGCCTGGACTTGGCCTTGGACGAATTGTCCGACAAGAACCAGACCGTGCTCGAGGATCTGGAGATCGCGCGCGAATCGGCGCTTCGTGCGGCGAAAACCAGCGAATTGATGCTCGCCTACCTCGGCCAAAGCGTGCGCAGTCGCGAAACCGTAGATCTCACCGAGGTTCTGCGCGAGGCACTTCCCGAGCTGCAAGCTTCGGTTCCCGCTGGCGTGAAGCTGACGTTCGATCTCAGGGACTCGGGACTCATCGTGCTGGTCAGCTCCCACCAGATCGGGCAACTGCTCACGAACCTCATCACCAACGCCTGGGAAGCCATGAACGCCATGCCCGGCGAAATCCAGGTGTCGGTGCGGGCGGTCTCGGGCGCTAGAGTCCCGAAGACCTACCTTCCTGCCGACTGGACGCCACGGGCCGCAAGCTACGTGTGCCTCGAAGTGCGGGACACCGGCTGCGGCATGACGGCCGACACCGTTGGAAAGATTTTCGACCCCTTCTTCACCACGAAGTTCGTCGGCAGGGGCTTGGGCTTGCCGGTGGTGCTGGGTACGGTTCGAGCCTACGACGGCATAGTCAGCGTCGAGAGCGTGATCGGCAAGGGCAGTACATTTCGAGTCTTCCTGCCCCACGCGCCGCTCTCGCTGCTCGAATCGCGCACTCCGACGCCGAGTGGAACCGCAGGACTGCAAGCCAAGCCCAGCCTTATCCTCTTGGCCGAAGACGAGGAGCGACTGCTTCGCAACACCCAACGCATGCTGGTCCGGTTGGGCTACGAAGTTATGGCCGCCTCGGACGGTGTGGTGGCAGTAGAGAGATTCCGCCAGCGGGCCGGCGACGTCCGGGTGGCCGTTCTCGACATCGCCATGCCAAGGATGGATGGCTGGGCGACCCTCGCTGCGATTCGTGCTCTTCGCCCCAATCTGCCGGTGATTCTCGTGAGCGGCTACAACCAGGTCGACGTCCTTCGAGGACAGCCCCCGCAGCACGGGCTGTCGTTCCTGCACAAGCCCTATTCACTGGTAGATCTGTGCAAGCTGGTTGCAAAAGCCTTGGCCACGACCGAAGACTCAGCACAGGCCACGCCCCCGAGATAGCCCGGGCATACCGCTCTTGTGCCGAAGTTGACGCCGAGGCCAAGGTCGGCCAGAAGCGATCCCATGGAAGCTAGGATGTCCCCTACCGAGGCGAGAACGGCGGTCAACCGCTACGACATAGCGGCGTGGATCATCGTCGCTGCGGGGCTCGTCGTCGTCTTGGAGTTGCACCTGCTGTCGGCGTTGCTGGCGGGGCTTCTCGTCTACGAGTTGGTCCACATCGCCGTGCCGAAGTTGCCCCGACAGCTGTCAGGCCATCGCGCCCATGCCATCATGGTAACCGCCCTCGCCTTCCTAGCAGCCGGCATGGTGGCAACGGCGGTGACCGGACTTGTTGTGTTCGTCCGAGGTGAAGGTCAACTGTCGAGCTTGCTCGAGAAGATGGCCGAAAGCATCTCTCGAGCACGCGACCGTCTGCCGTCGTGGCTATCAGGATACTTACCCGCGTCCACCGATGCCGTCAAAGACGACAGCGTGCATTGGCTCGAGCTGCACGCCAAGGAAATCCGTACCGTCGGGGCTGACTTTGGCAGGGCCGTGGCCCATATCGTGATTGGCCTGGTCACCGGCGCAATGGTCTGCCTGACGAACATTCAGGTCCACAAGATCGAGCGGCCGCTGGCCCGCGCATTGGCCGAGCGGATGGCGCGCTTGGGCAACGCATTTCGGCGCATCGTCTTCGCACAGGTGCGCATCTCGTCCATCAACACGTTGTTGACGGGCCTCTTCCTGTTGGCCGGCTTGCCGATCTTCGGCGTTCACCTGCCGTTGGCCAAGACGCTGGTCGTCCTGACCTTCGTGGTCGGAATGCTACCGGTCATTGGGAATTTGATATCGAACACGGTGATGGTCGTCGTCGCGATCAGTGTCTCGCCCCACGTGGCGCTCTCGGCGCTGGCCTTCCTCGTGGTGATCCACAAGCTCGAGTACTTCCTCAACGCCAGAATCGTCGGGGCGCAGATCCGCGCACGGGCCTGGGAACTGCTGGTGGCGATGTTGCTCATGGAAGCGGCCTTCGGCATGGCCGGCATCATCGCTGCGCCCATCTACTACGCCTATCTGAAGGACGAGCTGAGCGCACGCGAGCTTGTGTAATCGCCGGGTCAGACTAGAAAGTCGAACATCTGCACGCGGGTGAGGTACCCCTCGAGGGCAGTGGAGAACTCGTCGAGGAGAAGGTCGAGAACGATCACCATGCGGTCCCCCTGGACGCGAAGGATGCGCCCCGAGACAGGGATCTCGGGGCCGGCCAGCACGAGGGCACCCGAGAGCTCCTCGCCGGGCTTGGGAAGCACGCCGGTCAGACGGACGTTGAGGTGGGTACGCGAGAGCTCGACCACGTTGGCTACGCGGCCGTCGTCGAGGCGAAGGCAGGCGGCGAGAGCGGCCGGGGGCTCGACGCGGTAGTTGGCGCGCCGGTTCTGCTGGATCAGTCCCTCGAGCTCGTCGTGGACGCGACTGGAGATCGGCGTGTCCGCGCTTTCGAGGATGAACTCACGAAGGCCTTTCATCGTCTTCTGCGTGGTGATGATGTGCTCACGCATCTCGGCGGTGCGCCGCTGATCGTGGGCGATCTTGTCGGCGGCCGAGCTGAGCAGCGCGCGATAGAAAGAAAGCCCGATGTCGGGATTCTGGGTGCAGAAGTCGTGCAGGCGGGACGAACCGACACGGCGAAGAACGGTCGAGGCCCCGACCACGGCGCGACAGTGGCGAAAAAGGCCGGCGGTTGCGCCGAGCTCGCCGACAATGCAGGGCGGCCTTAGGAGATAGACCTCCCGATCGTCCTGACGAAGCGACACCTCGCCGGCGAGGAGAATGTAGAAGGCATCCGCAGCTTGCCCTTGGGTGAAGAGGATCTCGCCCTCGCTGGCAACGACAGGCTCGAAAAGTCCGCTCAAGCGCTGAAGATGATCGTCCGTGAAATCGCGGAAGATGTGGATGCCACGCAACTCGGCTGAGGTGATTCCGATTTTTTCAGTCATGGAAGAGGTGAAGATATCACGGCGCTGGGCTAGCGCCTCACATCACCGTCCGATGACTATTCCCGCCCCGGGATTGACTGCCCGGAGGACGCCTTTACGACGCCTTGTCGGTAGGCTTGGCGGAAGCTTGGCTTTCGGAATTCCCTGCCTCGCGCACGGCTTTCTTGACCGAGGATTCGATCTCGTTCGTGCTGCCAAGGGCGCGTTTGAAGCTTCCGATCGCCCGTCCGAGCCCGTCGCCCAACTGAGGCAAGCGGCTGGCGCCAAATACCACCATGATCACGAGAATGATGAGAATGATTTCGCCAGTGCCAAGTCCCATGAAACGCCTTCGATGAGTTCTATACCATCCACCGTGTTTGGGCTTGACTGATCCCGTCCGGCCGACGTGATTTCCGTGTCGGCACAGGCACAATAGTGACAACCCCTATGCGACAGCTGTCCTTGCGACGCTGTCGTGCGAATTGCTATCGAGTGGATCTCAACTGCACTGCGAGGGGTCCCATGTCACATCGTTCACGGAAGACACCGGGTGTTGTGAAGGCCAAGCTACCTTGCGGTGGGGCTGACACGGTGGCGGAATCGCGCCGCGGCTTTCTTGTACTGGGCGGGGCGGCCGTCGTCGCAACCGTTGTCGACGCCTGCTCCAATGCCGTGACTGGCGGTGGGACCGGCGGAAAACCAGCCACTGGCGGGACAGGCTCAGGAGGATCCCGTAGCTCGGGTGGTGCCAACGGTGGCGGTGGCGCCGTCGGAAGCGGCGGTGGTGCCGAAACTGGAGGTACGACCGCCAAAGGCGGCACAATGGGAAGCGGCGGTGCACCTGGCAGTGGCGGAGCACCCGGCAATGGCGGAACGAACACCAAGGATGCTGGAGCAGGCAGTGGCGGAGCACCTGGCAGCGGTGGCGCCCCAGGAAACGATGCCGGGCCTGGAAAGGGTGGCGCGCCCGGTAGCGGGGGAGCACCCGGCAGTGGCGGGGCTGGTGCAGGCGGATCCGGCGGCGGGATCGACAGTGGCGGCGGCGGTGGCACCGTCAAGTGGCCTGCTGAAAACACGGGCGGGAGCTGCAGCGTCGCCGCAATTCCAAAGGTGAGCAACGCCAAGCTTCCCGATCCGTTCAAGTTCCTCAGCGGAAAGAGGATCAGTACGAAGGAAGAGTGGACGTGCCTACGTGCCGAGTTGAGCGCGGCGTTGCAAGCCGGCGTCTACGGCCCGAAGATGCCCAAGCCGGACTCGGTCACGGCCACCTACAGCGGTGGCAAGCTCAACATCAGCATGACGGTTGGCAGCAACAAGGGAGCCCTCTCGATCAGCGTCAGCGGCGGTGGAACTGCGGCCAGCCCCAAGCCCTGCGTGATTGCCTGCGGCGCGTCGTCGCTGCCTCTGTCGGGGTTTGCGTCCATAGCCATGGACCCCAACAGCATCGCGAGCGAATCGAACCTGAGTGGCCTGGTCAAGACGCTCTACGGGAACGCGTGTGCAAAGAGTGGCGCCCTGATTGGTTGGGCGTGGGGGTGCAGTCGCATCATCGACGGCCTCGAGCTCTGCCCGGAGGCTGGCGTCGACACGAAAAAGCTCATGGTCACCGGTTGCTCGCGATACGGCAAGGGCGCGCTGACGATGGGCGCTTTCGACGAGCGCGTCGCCCTCACGCTGATGCAGGAGGGTGGCTCTGGCGGCTCGGCCCTGTGGCGCGTGTCCACGAAGGAGTTCAGCTTGGGTCAAAAGATCCAAGAGTGTGGTGAGATATCCGGCGAGGCCAAGTGGCAGGGCAGCGATTTCCCGGGGTTCTGCGGCAACAACGGAGCAAACATCGCCACCTTACCCTGTGACCAGCACTTTGCAGTCGCGCTGTGCGCACCGCGCGCAGTTCTTCTCATCGAGAATGACATCGACTGGCTCGGACCGGTCGCGGCCTACGGTGGTGGCGTCGCAGGGCGCAAGGTATTCGAGGCGCTCGGCATCCAGGATCGTTGTGGCGTGACTCTGCGGGGCAGCCACACCCACTGCTCTTTCCCGTCGAACCAGCAGGTGGATCTCGATGCGTTCCTGAACCGTTTCATCAAGGGACAAACATCCGCCAAGACCGACATCATGGTGTTCCAGGCAACGAACACCAAGCTGGGCACCTTCAAGGAAGCCGACTGGATTGATTGGGAGGTTCCCACCTTGACCGGAAACCTTCCCTTCGACCCGTTCGCCTAGGCGAAGGGAGCCGTTTGACGCCAGCCTCCTAGTCCACGGCGTACTGAATCGGCAGCACCAGCTCGGACGGGTTGGGTAGGCCGGTCTGGATGACCACGGCCGCCTCGCCCGAGCCTGATTGCTTGCCGTTCAGCTCGAGCCTCAGCCCTTTGCGAAGCTGACCGTGCTCGCTCGTGTGGAGGATTCGAGCGCTGAGGATTTCTGCGTGGTCGAGGCGAACGATGCGCGGCTTGGCCTGACCTGAGCGATCGCCTGTCAGCCACACCTTGTCCACCCGTCTGCTTCCCCGGCTGGTGGACATATGAAGATATGGACGCTCGAAGCTCAACAAAGGCTCGACGTCGTACCTGATCGCCAGCGTGGACGTGGGCTGGCGCGGATCGTTGGAAGACACCGTGATGCTCCGCTCGCCCTGGCCCCGTTCACCGTGCGTATCCATGGTGACCGACAGCGATCCGCTGCCGGCTGGCGCAAGGGTCGTGACATCGAGCCTGGCTGTCGTGCAGCCGCACGAAGTCCGAGTCCCCGAGAGAACCAGCGGAGCGGTCCCCTTGTTCTTGACCAGAAACATGTACTTGAGAGGCGGCCCCTCGTTGACCAAGCCGAAGTCGTGAACCTTCACATCGAAGCCAATCATCGGCTGACCGGCTGATGCTTGGTCGAGGCGCGCATCCGCAATAGCCAGCGCAGGCGCGGCCAGACCATCGCCCCTCCGGCAGGCGGCTGGCGGCAAAAACAGAACAACCGCACTCGACACGTACCCAAGAGCCGGGAGGATGAAGTGTGAACGCCGGCCGGTTCGAATCGCCCTGGGCATCGCCCCCAGTCTAACCCGGTCTTCGGCAAGTCCGTCACCGCAGTCGCGATCTTTGCGATTGACCTCACGACGGGGACGATTTGTACTTCTCGCCCTTTCCCGGTCCGTTCCGAAACCCGTGTTCGAAGGAGCGCCACCCATGCCTCGACTTCCTGGAATCTCCAAGACCCGTCATCGCCGAACGACCGTGGGATTGTTGCTGCCACTGCTAGGCTTGCACGGCAACTGTGCAACCAAGGCGGCATCAGACGGACGGGCCCCCTCGCCTCCCGCCACCGATGCGACCCGCCCCGCGGCCGAGGCTCCGTCGTGCAAGTCCGCCAAGGATCCCATCGAAGAGCAAGCCGACAGGTGGCTTGCCGCGATGACTTCGGGTGAAAAGCTGGCACTGCTCGGGGGCACCGGATTCGACACGGTCGGGGTCCCGCGCTTGCACATTCCCGCCCTGCGCATGACCGATGGCCCTGTCGGCGTCCGTGCTGGTCAAGCCACCGAATTTCCCGCTAGCTCGCTGCTGGCTGCGACCTTCGACCCCGATCTCGCCGAGCGGGTAGGCGCAGCGATTGCTCGAGAAACCAAGTCACACGGAAAAAACGTGATTCTGGGTCCGGCGGTGAACATCGTCCGCGGCGCTCGCAACGGCCGCAACTTCGAATACCTCAGCGAAGATCCGCAGCTCGCTGGCCGGATAGCCACGGGATACATCCGCGGCGTGCAGAGCCAGGGCGTGCTGGCGACAGTGAAACACTTTGCGGTGAACAACCAGGAAACCGAACGACGAACCGTCAGCGCAGAGGTCGATTCGCGCACCCTGCACGAGATCTATTTGCCGGCCTTCGAGGCCGCGGTGAAAGAGGCAGGCGTGTGGGCCGTGATGTGCGCCTACAATCGCGTAAACGGGACCTACGCGTGCGAGCATCCGGGCCTGCTCGATCAGACGCTACGCCGACAGTGGGGCTTCCGGGGCCTTCTCATGTCCGACTGGGGCGCCAGCCACAGCTTCCCGCAGTCGATGCGCGCCGGCTTGGACTTGGAAATGCCCGTGCCCGAGGCCTACAAGCCGGCGGACCTTCGCCGGGCCCTGGAGGACAGGACCATCGACACGGTCATGCTCGACGAGGTGGTGCGGCGACAACTTCGCGCCATCGCCGCGCTACACCTCGACGAGGAGCTGCCCTTGCGCCCGGAGGACACCGACACCCCAGAGCACCGGATGCTCAATCGCGTGGCTGCGCGGGAGGGATTCGTGTTGCTCAAAAACGACCACGACATCCTGCCGCTCGATCGAGGAAAGTTGCGCCGAATCGCGGTGGTGGGTCCCCGCGGCGATCACGTCGACGGCGGCGGCGGCAGCGCACACGTATCGGCCACGCGCCAGGTGTCGCTGGTCACTGCGCTAAGGCAAGCCTTGGGCGACAAGGTGAAGGTGGACTTCGCGCCCGGAGAAATCACGCTGGACGGTCTCGAACCCATTCCCGCCTCGGTGCTAACGCCCCCCATTGGATATGACGGCAAGGGACTGCTCGGCGAGTACTTCACCAACCGCGAATTTTCCGGCGCGCCCAAGCTGACACAGGTGGATCCTGCGGTGAATTTCCATTGGGAACTCGGCGCCCCCGCCCCTGGCTTTCCCGAAGAGAATTTCTCGGCGCGCTGGACAGGAAAGCTCACGCCGACCAAATCGGGATTGTACCTGCTTGCCGTGCGCTCGGACGATGGCGCACGCCTGTACGTCGACGGCAAGCTGACCATCGACAACTGGGGTGATCACCCTCCGACCCTCAAGACCGTGCAGCTGGAGCTCTCGGCGGGCAGGTCCTACGACATTCGCCTCGACTACTACGAATACATCCTCGGCGCGTCGGTCGAGCTGCTCTGGCGCCAAGGCGAGAGGGATCCCATGCGCAGGGTAGCCGAAGTGGCGCGCGGCGCGGACGTGGTGCTGGCGGCGGTGGGCGACGGCATGGGCGACGAGACCGAGGGCGACGACCGCCCGTCGCTGGCCTTGCCCGGCCAGCAGGATGAAATCGTTCGGGCCGCGGCCAAGGTCAATCCGCGCGTTGTGGTCATCACCACCACCGGTGCGGCGGTGACAATGCCCTGGCTCGACAGGGTCCAGGGTGTGCTGCACGCGTGGTTCCCGGGTGGGGAAGCCGGAACGGCGATGGTGGACGTCTTGCTCGGCGACGTGAGTCCGTCGGGCAAACTGCCGGTCAGCTTCCCGAAGCGCCTCGAAGACGAGCCATGTTTCGGCAATTTCCCCGGCAAGGACGGCAAGGTCGCGTACAAGGAAGGCATCTTGGTCGGCTACCGTTGGTACGACACGCGCAAGGTCGATCCGCTGTTTCCATTCGGATACGGCCTGTCGTACACTCACTTCGCCTACAGTGAGTTGCGGGTGTCTGCTTTCGATCCCGTCCGAGGCATGACCGTGCGCCTCAAAGTGAAGAACGCGGGCCACCGGCGGGGCGCCGAGGTAGCTCAGATCTACGTTCACGCGCCCGACAGCGGCGTCGAGCGAGCCGAGCAAGAGCTGCGTGCTTTCTCGCGGGTCGACCTTGCGCCGGGGGAAGAGCGCGAGGTCGTGCTGACGTTGCCCGTCCGCGCCTTCGCCTACTTCGACACCAGCCGGCCGGACGGCGACGCGTGGCGGGTCGTTCCGGGCAGCTACGAAATTCGCGCAGCGGCTTCGTCGCGTGATGTTCGCCTTCGAACCATGGGGACCGTGCCGGCGAAGTAGCGCGGGTTCACTGCCGCAGCGGCGCAAACAGCCGACGCAGATTCTCTTCTGAAAGGACGCTCGAGCTGTTCATGGGCGCCCCCAGAAGCCCATCGGCGAGCAGTTGTTTGCGGCGCTGCAACCGCATCATCTCTTCCTCCACGCTGCCGGCGACGATGAGCTTGTGCACGAACACAGGCTTACGCTGTCCGATGCGGTGGGCGCGATCGGTGGCCTGCGCCTGCGCAGCCGGGTTCCACCACGGGTCGTAGTGGATGACCGTGTCTGCGCTGGTCAGGTTGATTCCCGCCCCACCCGCCTTGAGGCTGATAAGGAACACATTCGCCTCTCCGCGCTCGAAGGCATCGATGGGCATCTGGCGATTGGCCGTGGCGCCGGTCAACTCGACGAACGCAATCTGCCGTTCGCGAAAGCTGCGCGCCATGTGCGCCAGCATGCGGGTGAACTGCGAGAACACCAGGACCCGCCGACCGGCCGCGAGGCTCTCATCGAGCAGCTCCAAGAAGAAATCCCACTTGGCCGACTCGGGAATGTCCTGGCCGCGGTCGCCCGGCAGAAGGCGCGGGTCGCAGCAACACTGGCGCAGCTTCATCAGGGCACCCAGGATGGCGATGGACGACGACGCCAGCCCACGGTCCGCGATGGCCTGTCGAACCTCGGCGTGGGCCGACACGCGAAGGCTCTCGTAAAGGTCGCGCTGCGACCCGACAAGCTCGATGGGATGCACGATTTCCGTCTTGGGCGGGAGGTTCTTCGCAACTTCTTCCTTCGTGCGGCGGAGTAGATACGGCGCGAGCCGCTGGCGAAGCTCGACCAGGCGTTCTGCGTTTCCCTCTCGCTCCACGGGGCCTATGTAGCGCACCCGGAAGGATTCCTCGTCGCCCAGGAGGCCCGGGTTGAGGAAATCCATCAGCGACCACATTTCGCCCAGGTGGTTCTCGATGGGCGTTCCGGTCACACACAACCGATGGCGGGTGGACAGTTGGGTCAGCACGCGCCGGCTCTGACTGCGGGCATTCTTGATGGCCTGGGCCTCGTCGAGAATCAACAGGTGAAACTCCATTCGGCCGGCCACGTCCTCGTCGCGCAACAGCGTGGCGTAGGTGATGAGCCCCACGTCGTGCTGGGGCAGGCTCTTCCACAACGCACGCCGATCGCTTCCTTTCAACGTGAGGACCCGCAGCGCGGGGGCGAATCGCCGAATTTCGCGACGCCAGTTGTAAAGCAGGCTGGTGGGCGCGACGATCAAGGCCGGCGCCGACAGTCGCCCTTCGGTCTTCTCGCGCAGGATATGGGCGATGGCTTGCAGCGTTTTTCCGAGGCCCATGTCGTCGGCCAGGATGCCGCCGACCTCGTGGGTACGCAGATGCTGGAGGAAGGCCAGTCCCTGAGATTGGTAGGGTCTTAACGTCGCGAGAAGGCCCGGCGGCGGCAGCGGCGCTTCTTGCGGCTTGGCGGCCAGCGCCACGGCGCGCTCACGAAGCTGCTTCTCGCCGTGCCAGACGATGGGCTTGGCTTGGAAGGCTTGATCGAGTCGCGCCAGGGCGACGGCGTGCTCGGCCCGGAAACGCACGCGCTCGCCCTCGCCCTCGCCGTAAAGCTCGCGCAATACGCTGCCAAGCAGCCGCAAACGCTCGGGGGGCATGAGCACATAGTCACGTTCGCCCACCGGCACGCACAAGGGTCGGCCACCGACGGGGAACAGCGATTCCAGTCGCGCCGCCTGCGACGCCCTGCCAAGAAGGTGCAAGAGCGCAGGAAGCAGATTCACGTGGCGACCATCCACCTCGATGCCCAACTCCAGGTCGAACCAGTTGGGGCGCCCCCCCACTGCCTGCAGCGCCGCGTACCACGCCGGCGCTGGCTCGGCGATCCGCCAAGGAAAGTCCAGAGCGACCTCGACGCGAAATCCCAGCTCGCGCAGTCGCGGCACTGACTGGGCGATGAATGCACAGATATCCTGCGGATCGCCGTCGGGGCCGATCACGTAGTCAGCCTCGGTGGCTAGCCGCTCGACCAAGCGGTCCAGGCAATCCACCTCCACGGCGCCCAGACGCTCGACCTGCAGCCGCGCCTGCCTCTCACCGGCCAAATCGCGATCGCCCCCGGCTTGCTTTCCCGCACGGACCAACACGCCGCCGTAGTCGAAAGAAAGGTCCATCACCGCGACCCGGTCGGCAGCGGCCGTGTTGTCGGACGACGACAGGAGAAGCTCGTGCCGAAGGTGGAGGCAAGGCACGAACCGAATGGGCCCGCCATCAGCGGTGGAGGCGGGCAGATCGGGCGACATCGGCGTCTTAGGTACTGCAAGGCCCCTCGGTTGTCCACCACGCACGGCAGCGGACTCTTTCGCACCAGAAACTCCCTGCTGGCACGCGGACATCACGTTTTTTGGCAGGCGGCCAGGGTCGACTACAATGCTCAAAGTCTCTGCGGATGATCATGACCGAATGTGCGGTGCAAGCGTTTGATTGCGGCGGTGGGGCCACGGACAAGGGGGCCGAGACTCCGGCGTCGAGCCTGATCGGGACCACCCTCGAAGGCGCGTACCGCATCACCCGGCTCATCGCCGAAGGCGGCATGGGCGCCGTCTACGAAGCGGTTCAGCTGCGCTTGAACCAGCGCCTGGCGGTCAAGGTGATGGCGCGCGAGCTGTCATCGAACCAGGAAGCGCTGAGCCGATTTCAAAGAGAGGCCGACATCACCTCGAGGCTTCGGCATCCACACTTGGTGACGGTCATCGACTTCGGTACAGGACCCGGTGGCCAGCCCTATTTGGTCATGGAGTATCTCGAAGGGATCGACCTCGACCGCCGCATCCGACAGCTCGGCAAGATCCCGTTGCCGATGGCGGTCCACCTCACCAAGCAAGTCGCCTCGGCTTTGGCTGCCGCGCACGAGCAAGGCGTCGTTCACCGCGACCTCAAGCCCGCGAACGTCTTCCTGGTCGAGCTGCCCGGCGAGCCCGACTTCGCCAAGGTCCTCGACTTCGGCATTTCCAAGGTGCGTGCTGCGACCACCCAGCTGACCAAGGCCTCGTCCATCATCGGAACGCCCAACTACATGGCGCCGGAACAGGCCACCGGCATGCTCGACGACATCGACCAGCGCACCGACCAATGGGCCCTGGCGTGCATCGTATGGGAAATGCTGTCGGGACGTCCGCCGTTCGCAGCCGACGACATGTCCGCCGTGTTCTATCAGGTGATCCACTTGGATCCGCAGCCGCTTCGCAAGCATGTGCCAGACCTTCCGGCCGCGGTGGAGACCGTGCTGCGCCGGGCGTTGTCGAAGGACATGAATGACCGATTTCCGTCGATACGCAACTTCGCGACTGCCCTGGCTGACGCAGCGGCGGATCGACCGAACACGCGGCTGGGTACGGGTGGTAGCGCGACTTCGGCAAGCGCGATTGGCGTCGAGCGGCGACGAACCCGGACCGAACGGCGACGATCGAATCAGTCGGCCGAAGTTGCTGGCGAAAACGACGACGATCGGGCCACCCGCGCCGAGCCCCTATGGAAGAAGGTCAGGCCGATCCACGCGCTTTCGTGTCTGACCCTTGCTGTCGCGGTTGCCGTGCTGGTCACTTCTCGCTGGAGCCAGCCGGCCACAGCCGCCGCACCGACCACCATGCCGCTGCCGCCCGCACTACTTATGGTGACGGTGCCAACCGCGGTGGCGGCGCCAACCGCGATGAAGGATACACCGACACTGCCCGAGCCCGCCCCTTCCCTGCAGGTCGGCCACGAGAGCAAGTCGCCCGCGCCGCAACGGGCTCCGAAACCCAAGCATGCTGGACGTGGAATTCCCCATGAAGAGGAAGATCCCTTCGAACTGGTCGGACGGCCGACTCGCGCAAGCGCCGGACACAAAGCCAGCGACTCGTCCAGGCACCGGTCACGCAAGTCAGCCCAGAGCGACTTCGTCGACCCGTTTGGCCCCTGACCGCGAATTGTAGTTACTGGCAATCGCCCCGCTGGTCGCGCTGTCTTTTCCATGTTTTCAATCCCTCGCCGAGAGCACGCCGATAAGCTCTTCCATGCCGGCGGGCTTGGCCAGGTGCGCATCGAATCCGGCCTCGCTGGCCTTGCGCCGGTCGGACTCCCGTCCGTAACCGGTAAGGGCAATCAACCGAATGCCGCTCGGCCCGAGTTGCGACCGCACCCTTCTTGCGACTTGGTAGCCGTCAAGGACCGGCAAGCCAAGGTCCACAATCGCGACGTCGGGTGAAACGCGCAGGATCAATTCGGCTCCTGCGCCGCCGTTGTCCGCCGCCTGAACGGAATGCCCAAGGTCGGTCAGCAGCTCGAACATCGATTCCCGAATGTCCGGGTTGTCATCTACGAGCACGATCGACATTCGCCTACCGCCGCTTTCCCTGTCGTCATTCGTGTCGGGGCTGGACTTGGCCGCATCGGTGGTTGCCCGCTCCATGGGCGGGGTGACGGTGAAGACCGGTCCCTTTCCCGGCCCATCGCGCGACGCCGATACCGTGAGGATGTCCGCCTCGGGCAGACCATCAGTCATTGTTTCGCTATCCGCCAGAGTCACTGTCATCGACCGGGCCACCTGCGGCCGTGGTTCCTGCAGCTCGCTGCTTCCGGCTTCCACTACTCGCATGAGATTGGATACTTCGATGCGCGGGAGGAGCAAAAGGGATATCGCGACCGTGGAATTGCCCGTTCGGATCGTTGTGGCGGGGCCGAGGAGGGTTGTGTAAACGTAGCGCTGTGTTTCTTGCTGGATGCATCCCCCTAGCCGTGGTCGCTGCTTTGGGAGCAGGGCGAATGGCTGTGGACCCCGAGACCAAGCCAGTCGAGGTGGAGCTGGAAGCGCCCGAGGGCTGCTCGGGCGCCGATGCATTCTTCAACACGCTTCGCTCGCGCACCGCCCGCGTACGTCGCGCCGAGGTCAGCGAGGCCCATGCCACGCTTCAAGTCAGGCTCACCCGGACCCGCGGCCACGTGATGGGCGAGCTCCGTATTGTGGATGACCACGGCGGTACCGACACCCGGAGGGTCCAGGGGGAGAGCTGCAGCGACGTGGTGCAGGCTCTATCGCTCACGGCGGCACTGGCGCTGGATCCGAATGCCCTGCTGTCCATTCCCTCGACCACTTCCGCCTTGGCCAACTCAGAGCCCCCAGCTTCAGCAGCCGAAACAACCTCGACGGTGTCGGGAAAGTCGATCGTCGCAACAGCGGCCGCAAACACGGTCATGTCGCCCCCCCAAGCCTCGTATCCTCCCGCTAGCAGTCCGTCGGTGGAGGCCACGCAAAACGGCGTACCCGCGCTCCCCGCTTCGCCCAAGCCGACGGAAACCGTGGAAGAACCGTCGGTGCGTACGAGTCGGCCGGCGCCCACCTTCGAGTTCGGCGTCGGCACCCTGGCCATGGGGCTCGTCGCCGGAAGCCTCAGCCCCGGATTTTCCGTTGGTGCTCGGTTCACCTTGGCTGGCGGCGAAGCGCTCCGAACCACCCTGGGTCTGGCAGCCGGCTATGTTCGCAACGATCTGCTGACCCCGGCCGAGAACGCCCAGGTCGCCCTCGCCAGCCTCGCCGGGACACTATGCCCGCTGCGCTGGACGGTCAGGCTGCTGACCTTCCAGCCCTGCGCCCTGCTGCTCGCCGGAAGACTATCCGCAAGCGGACGGCAAGTCGCACATCGCTACGACGTAGCGCACCTGTGGCTCAGCGCCGGTGCAGGATTGCGAACGGCGGCTTATCTCGCAAGGGGTCTGTCCGTGGAGCTGGAGGCGGCGCTCAGCGTCCCCGTCTTCAAGCGGGAGTTCTACTCGACCATGCCGAGCAACGTGGTTGCGGCGACACCGACGCTGTCCCCCCTTGTGGGCATCGGCCTCACCTACGGTCTTTAGTCAAATGTTGCTGTCCGAGATCTGAATCACGATGGGCGGGAATACAGGCAGTGAGGCGCTCATGTCTTGTCAGCTCGCCAGGGAGGCAGGTTCCGCGACATTTCGGGCTGGGGTTGCCTTGTCTTCCCCCGGCCCCGCTCGTATTCTCGACCGAGTGTTCGGCCGCAGCAAACGGGAGGTACGTCTTCGCCAATTGGTCGAGGCCCATCTTCACCTTGTGGCGAGAATTTTGCGAAACGCGGGCACCGCTGAATCCGACGTCCAGGACGACGTCCAACGTGTCTTCATCGCGTTGTCGAACCGGCTGGATGACGTACAGGCAGGCACCGAGAAGAGCTTCATCATACAGACCGCACTCCACGTTGCGGCGCACGCTCGCCGCACCGCAGCCCGACGCCGGGAGGTGCTCACGGATCAGGTTCCCGAGGTGGTTGACTCCGCGGTGGGCCCCGACGAACTCCTTCACCGTCAACAGATTCGGCGGACCCTTGACCGCGTTCTAAGCGAGATGAACGACGACCTACGGTCGGTGTTCGTGCTTTTCGAGCTGGAAGAGATGACCACCGCCGAGATCGCCTGCATTCTTCAAATTCCCGTTGGAACGGTCGCCTCGCGATTGCGCCGGGCGCGCGAAGATTTCCGTGGCCGCGTTTCCATGATGGAGTCGCTGGCGAACAGCGAGGTCGGGTGATGGACGAGTTTGAGCGTATCGTCGATCAGACCGGCTCCTCGCTGGAGCGCGAGCTGATCTCCGAGGGAAGAGCCTACGCCGGACCTGCCGAGCTGCGGGCCCACACGCTGGCTGCTCTGGGCTTGGCCGGCTCGGCGGGACTGGCCTCAGGGAGCCTCTTGGCCTGGTTCGCACACAAGAGCCTGGTTGCGAAGCTCTTCTTGCTGCTGCCTACAATCACCCTGCTGGTCGGAGGGGTCGTCGGCTACTTGACGATCGGCAAAGCCCCACATCCCCGTGACGTCCGTGCCCCAGCCGTTCCTCCGACACCTCCGTCGACCGAAGCCGTCGCCTCGCCGGTCGAACTGCCGGGCCCGTCACGAGGGCCAGCCCCTGCCGTCGCAACGCCTTCGCGCGCGCGCAACGCCGCGCCGCCCCCGGGCTCTGCCCTACGCGCCGAATTGGCGGCGCTCGACGCCATTCGATCGACGTTGGCCAACAACGATCCCGCGGGCGCGCTGTCGTTTCTCGATGCCTATTTTCGGACTTTTCCCCAGGGCCGCCTCACACTCGAGGCCGAAGTCCTGCGCATTGACGCCCTGGCCCAGAGTGGGCGACTGGTGCTGGCGAAGAGAAGCGCCCAGGAATTCCTCAGGCACCACCCTAACAGCGTGCTCAACGCTCGCGTTCAGCCCTACGCCCACAGGTGATGCCGTCCCGCTGCCAGGCCGCATGGCTCGTCCATCCCGCGCTCTTCTTGGGGCTGCTGTCGTCGTGTGGCTCAACGCTGGATAGGATCGGGTGCACCGAGCGGGGCCCGGGCCTCGATGGAGGGCTCAACGCCGAGGCCGCGAAGTTGGCAGCGCTGCTCCCACCCGCGTCTTACCCCAACGCCTTTCGCGAGATCCTCGGCAAGAGCGACAGCGAGATCGCGTCCAAGATATCGGGAGCCTTTGATCAGCTGTTCCACGGAGATCCTTCGAGAGAGGCCATCTTCGTCCCGGTTGGAGCCGACCAAGGCTATATTGCCGACGTCTACCACGACGAGATCCGCAGCGAGGGTGGCGGCCTCGGGATGATCATCACGGTCGAGCTCGACAAGCGTGACGAATTTGATCGGCTGTGGCGTTATGCGAAGGCAACTCAGGTAAAGAACGGCCCTAGAGCAGGGTACTTTCCGTCTTTCTGTACGAACAGCGCCGGCGATGAGGTGGCGTGCGACGATCCCTATGGCCTCCAACAGATCGCGACCGGCCTCTTGCTTGCACGCGGTCGCTGGCAGGACTCTGCGGGAACAATCGACTACGGCCTCGAGGCCGAAAAACTCCTCGATATCATCCGCAACAAGGAGGCCTTCAACTGCGGAATCGTCGATGAAGTCACCAGCACCTTCGATCCCACGAGCAAGCTCGCCTACGACACCCCCACCACCAGCTCGGCCAATGTGTCGAGTCCCGCCATCGTCATGCCCGCGTACTACGATCTGTGGCACCAAGCCACGGGGGACCCGTTCTGGTCAGAGGCTGCGGCGGCCGCGCGATCCTACTGGGCCGCATCGTCCAATCCGGTCACGGGCTTGATGCCGGTACGAGCGACCTTCGATGGTACGCCTGTCGTCGGGTTTGATACCTTCCGCACCGAATCCTACCGGACGTTCTTCAACATCGCTCTCGACCGCATCTGGGGTGGCGGCCTCCCCTGGCTGGTCGACGAAAGCAATCGTCTGTCGCAGTTTTTCTACGCGCAGGGCATCACCAGCTACGGACAAGTCTATTCACTGGATGGCACGGACAAGCTGTCCAGCCGTCACGAAGCGGCTTTGGTCGCCGCAAACGGGGTGGTGGGTCTCGTCGCAACGTCGAAGTACCGAAGCCAGTTCGTCGCCGAGGCCTGGGATTTGGCCGTCCCCACCGGCGGCGGTCGCTACTACGCAGGAATTCTCCAGCTACTGTCCCTGCTGATACTCGGCGGCCAAATGCGGGTCTTCTAAGATTTCCGCGCGGCACGACTGAAGCGCGCGACCGCCGAATGCCGAATGCCCGCGCGGATCTTCGGCATTCGCGACGCATGGGCCTGTCACTGCCCTCCCAGTGACAGACCTGCGCGTCACTTCCTAACACGCCACCGCATGCGTCGTGGATATTCACGCCTTTCGCTAAAGTCGCTGGCAGGCTCGGTCGATTTACCGACGTCGCCACCACGCGGACAGTTTCCGCGAGGAGATACATGGAAATGATCAAGCAGAGTTCAAGCGTCCTTGCATTGGCCGCCGTATTGTCCCTGACGAGCGCGTGTACCCTCGCGGTCGATAGAGACATTCAACAGTGCACCTCGGATCTCGACTGCGCCGCGTTCGAGACGGGAGACACCGCCCACGCCTTCTGCAGCCAAGGCGTTTGCGTCAACTCGGGGCTGGGACCCAAGGGCTGTTTCTCTGACCCGCCCGGGACGACAAGCCAGTACCTCAACGCGTGTACCACGGCCCAGAACATGCCCTTCGACAACTGCCACATCCTGGGGCTTTGCGGTGCCGCGCTTGTTCCCGAAGCAACACCGCCGGTAAGCGCGGGCACCCTGACCGCGACTGTCAAGCCCACCGCACCGCCTACCATCAAGTGCGCCGACGCCGGACAAAACGTCATCTACATGTCCGGCACGTCGGATTTCGGACCGCTGCTCAAACAGGTCACGCCGCTCCTCATGTCCGGCTCGCCCTCTTATCGCCCGGTCTTCATGCCAGGCACCTCGTGCGGCGGCGTGAATGCGATTTTCGACCCGAACACCGCGCTGATCAAGGACATCCCTGGCACCCTAACCAAGGCAGCCACCTATGCGTACTACTTCGACGACACCGGCACGCAGGTGAACTGCTTACTCGATCCGGCCGGCAATCTAGTGGACATCGGGGTCTCGAATCTCTACCCCACCGTATGTAACCCCGCCTATGTCACTGGCGGCATCGTGGCCGGCTACCTGGGTCCCGTCGTCACCTTCGGATTCACCGTGCCTGCGACGTCCAAGCAAGATGCAATCAGCGTCGAGGCGGCCCACATCGTGTTCGGCCTGGGCGGACAAGACCCTCTAGGCGTAAATCTCACGCCCTGGACCGACCCGGCGTACTACTCCATTCGCAACTCGGGAGCTGGCTCGACCGCCCTTGCTGCGGAGCTGATCCACGTGCCGCGAACTGCCTTTTGGGGCATCGACCGGCTGACCACCGACAACGTGCGCGACTCGCTCATTGCCTCCCCTTCCGCAGACGAGTCCATCGGCATCTTGTCCATCGATTACGCCGACAAGTCCCGCGGCAACTTGCGAGTCCTGTACTTGCAGGGAGAAGGACAGATATCCGGATACTTGCCCGACTCCAACGCCACGTCCCTCAACAAGGCAAACGTACGCGATGGTCACTATCCACTTTGGGGATACGTTCACTTCTACACGGCCAACATCAATGGCGCGCCGTCAGCCGCCGCCGGGGCCTTCGTGCTCGGATTCTCCGTGCCGAAGCTGGACGGAGGTTTGATCAATGCAATGATCGACGCATCCTTGGTTCCCCAGTGCGCAATGAAGGTCGCGCGCGACACCGAGATGGGGCCCTTCATGAAGAACCCATACAAATTCCAGTGCGGTTGCTACTTCGACTTTCGCACCACGGGGCGAACGTCATGCCAAGCGTGCAAGAATCTCAACGAGTGTCCGAGCACGAGCCCAGCCTGCAACTACGGCTTCTGCGAGAAGGAGTAGTGCGAATCTTTCATACCAATCGTGCCACGCAAGCAATTCCGCGGGCGTGGCGAACTGTAACGTGCGGAGGGCTCGAAGTATGGGAGCAACAACGCCGCTAGGAATCAGAATACGTGCCGAGGAAATCAATGCCGACGGATCCCAGAAGATAGGTCCGAAAGACATTGTCGTTCACAGGTCCCACAGGACCCCCCTGGGGGTTCTGGAGGTACTGCCGCCTGCCCCGGCCCTCCCAACCGCCACGACTTCGACCAACACGTCCACTTCCAGCAAGGTCCGCACGCGCACACTCTGGTTGCTCGCAGCCATCGGGGCCACTTTGGCCGCCACGACCATTCTGCTATGCCCCAACGCACCGAACGCCATCGCCGGATTGAGTGTCCGGCAGCTAGCCAGCATCGAAGCCATTGTCTTTCTTTCGGGCGTCATGAGTGGACTATCCGGCTTTGGATTCTCTGCGATTGGCGCCGCGAGTCTGCTGTTCCTCGTGCCCACCCTGCAGGTACCGTTGTTCCAGGCGCTGTCGACTGGCAACCAGTTTCTATCGGCGGGGCAATTGCGCGACGACATGCCGAAGTCATGGAAAGAGCTGTGGGCTGGGCCAGGGCCATGCATGCTGGGGGGCGCGGCGGGCGTACCGCTCGGCATCTGGCTGTTGTCACACCTTCCGGCTGCACGCCTCATGGCTCTCTTCGGGACGCTGCTGACTGTCTATGCGGTCTATTCCATCTTCAAGCCTGCCAGCTTCAAGTTGAAGGGTTTCAATGGAAAGTCATCTGGAGCAGCAGTCGGTTTTTTGGGCGGCGTGGTCGGCGGCTTCACGGCCTTTCCAGGAGCCGCTGTTGTCGTTTGGACCGGGTTGCGCGGCCTGCCGAAGAAGCAACACCGGGCCATCGTGCAACCGTACATCATCTTGTCGCAGATCTATTCGCTCGTCTTGGTCGCGTTGCTGCATCCGTCGTACCTGAGCGGCCACTTCTGGCTGCTGCTGCTCGTGAGCTTGCCCGCGGTGGTTCCGGGAACCCTCACCGGTCTCGCGATCTACCGACGCACCTCGGATCTCAACTTCAGGCGAGTGTCGTTTGTCCTGCTGGGAATCTCGGGCGCAACCCTGCTGGCCAAGGCCTGCGGCCCAGTCATCAAGCGCATCTTCTTCTTGGAGTAATGGGAGAAATTCATGTTGAAAACCACACCACTTCGTTTGGTCGCGATTGAAGAAACTCCATCGGACGAAGATCAAAGCGCCACCCCGATCGCCGCTATGACCGAGGCCGAGGCGATTACCCGACGAGTTCCCAATGCCGAGATAATCGCAGCACAGGACGGTCAGGCGGCGAGCCCCAAGCGATTGGCCAGCAAGAAGAAGCCCGTCGCCATCGCTGCCTTGGCTGCCGTGGTCGTTCTGACGACGGGCATCGTCGTACTGGCCACGAGAGGGCACAAGACCCCGACGCCGCCCGCCCCGCCCACCGCTCCAACAATGCAGACGCTCCCGCCTGTTCCTCCCCAGCCCGTGGTCGCGGCTCCCACGCCAATCCCCCTGCCCACGCAAGCGCCCGCGGCCGTCCCCGAGGTCATCCGTTTGGAAGTCACTGCCGACCCAAAAGAAGCCGAGCTGAGTCTCGACGGCAACGTCCTTGCCGGGCATCGACTGAATCTCCGGGTGCCCAAGGACCGAGGCATTCACGTGGTGAGCGCTTCGGCCCCGGGGTACATTCCGTTCAATCAGCAGGTAAGCTTCGCCGGCGACGTGGTGCTCTCCATCAATCTGCGCCGCGGTCACGCACCGGCTGTCCGGCAGCCGACTCGCGCTCGCCCGGCGCAGTCTGAACCAACCAAAGCGCCGAGCGATGGCCACGCAACCGGACCATCGCGCGCGGCCCCGCGCGTCGAACCAGGCATGAGTCTGGAAGGCCCGACACGCGAGCCCAATGCCAAACCGATTGACGAAAGGAATCCGTACAGGCCATGAGAACGACAATCATCGCACTTATCGTCGGATTGACCTTGGTCCATGTGCCGAGGTCATCGACTGCACAATCACGGTCTGCGGATGACGCCGACTCGACCAAGGCCGGGGTCCGGTTTCAGCAAGCCGTGGACCTTTACCGCGAGGGAAGCTACGAGGGAGCCCTGGCCGAATTTCGAAAGGCCTACCAGACCAGTCCCTCCTACCGGGTCCTGTACAACATCGCGCAGACGCAATATGCGCTTCACGATTTCGTGGGCGCGTACAAGTCACTCATCCAATACATGGCCGAAGGTCGGGGAGAAATCTCGGGCGACCGCCTAGTCCAAGTCGACGAAATGTCCGCCAAGCTGAGGGAACGGATCGCCCATCTACAGATCTCGGCAAGCGTCGCAGGCGCCGACATTCGGATCGACGACGTCAGCGTGGGCAGCTCGCCGCTGCCCGGCCCCGTCCCGGTCAACGTGGGAAAGCACAACATCACGGCGTGGAAGACTGGACTTCCCACGGCAAGCCGGACGCTCACGGTGGCCGGGAAGGAAACCGTCAAGGTGGAGCTGACCCTCGACGAGACATCGGTAACGTCGGCGACTGTGGCGGTCCAAGAGCGCCCGGAGGGGGGTACGCCTTCTGGGGCCACCATCACGAAGACCCAGCCGACCTCCCCGCCAGGCCGGACCGGTCTTGTCCTCAGCTTGTCGACCACGGCGGCTCTGGCGGTCGCTACCGGCATCTGCGGCTACCTCGCGCTGGGCGCCCAGCAAGATCTGAAGGACCAGGTTGCCACCTACCCAAATACGAAAGACAACATCGATAGCGCGCGCTCCAAGAGCAGGAACTGGGGCTACATCACCGACGCTTTCGGCACGGCCACCGTCATTTCAGGAGGCGTGGCGCTCTACTACGCGTTGGTGCACGGATCGGATCTCCGGGCCCAGAAGTCCGACCAGCAACAGCCCGACAAGAAAGAGCGTTCGGTTTCTCTGGCGCCTACCGTTGGTGGCATGGTCCTGCAAGGCAAGTTCTAAGATAAACCCCGCCAAGCCAAGGCCCGCCGGAGTCACCGCTCGATGGGGCATTCATAAGCCGCCCAAGCCGTAGGCGACTCGCGCAGGCACACCCGTAGGCTGGCCGGCGACGCCGGGCAACCATCGTCCGGCAACTCACGAATCTGACGAGCGACTACGTCGGCAAGGTATGCCGCCACCCTCTCGGTCGTCGAAGTCCGCCCCGGAAAGGCGGGATTCTCGTCGAGGTTGCTGTAGTCGATGGCCTTCACCGCCTGCGCCACAATCGACCGGAGAGCGCCGATGTCCATCACCACCCCATGAACGCCAAGCACCGGGGTGCGCACCTCGATCTCTACGCCATATGTCGCGCCGTGCAGCCGCTGTGCGGGGCCAAAGAACGGGTCTGCAAAACTGTGGGCCACCATGCAGTGATCGGAAACGCCAACACTGAACATGGGTCAAGCATGACCGCCCACCGCCGCCGCGCAAGACCAAGGTCGTCTCAGTCCGGGGCATAGGCGAACGCCGTCTGCAGACTTCCCGTTGAATCACCGGCGAGTCTCGCAAGCAGAGGCGCGGCCTCATCAAATGGCACCGGTGGATCGAGCAGCCCGTCGAACCGTTTGTCGGCAAGCAGGCCGAGCACGGCGTTCCAGCGTCGATTTAGATTCCAGCGGGGGCCCTTGGCCGACGGCAAGCGGGAGACCTGGCTAGCCTTCAGCTGTAGCCGGCGACGATGAAACGCCTCTCCCAACGCGATCGGTGCGCGGCGTTCACCATAGAACGATGCGACCACGATGGTTGCGTCTTCACCCGCGTGGAGAATCGCACGGTCGAGATTGCTCGGTTGTCCGGTCGCCTCGACCACCACATCTGCACTTCCATGGGGCTCGTCTTGATTGGGGGACACGGCGATGTCGGCACCCAACGCCACGGCGGCATCTCTTCGGCGCGCCGACGGCTCGACCACCAGCACACGCGCCGCCCCCGCACGTTTTGCCAACGCGGCCACCAAGAGCCCCACGATTCCAGCACCCACAACCACCACGTCGTCGCCAAGGGCGATGCCGGCATCCCACACGACGTTCAAAGCGGTCTCTAGGTTTGCAGCCAGTGTCGCCCGCAAGGCGGGAATGCCGTCTGGAAGAATCCGAAACTGTTCCGGCCGGGCCACATGATACTCGCCGTGGGGGTTCAAACAGAAGATGCGCTGTCCTGCTTCGACTCCGACCACCTTGCTTTCGACGATTTCACCCACCCAACTGTAGCCGTATCGTCGGGGGTACAGCGATGACGATGGGCCGCCCTCAGCGACTGAGGAATCGAAGTTTCGAGGTCCATCCCCCCGATAAAGAAGGAGCTCGGTTCCTTGGCTTATCCCCGAATAGATGCCACGAGCCAAGACCTGCCCGTCGACGAGAGGCAGCAACGGCGCGCCCAAGCGAATCTCCACTTCGCGGGGGCCCACGAACCAAAGCTCACGACCTCGCAGGTCAAGCCGGCTCGACATCGCGACTCCGGCAGGTTTGTTCCGCTTGCCTTGCTGCCCGCACCGCCTCCATTTTGTCCAGGTACTCGCCCGCGACTTGCGCCCACGGCCGTGGCGCCAACACGTTCGCTTGGGCAGCGTCCAGCCGACGCCGAAGCTCCACGGGCGCGCGACAAACAGCCACGAACGCCTCCACAAGCGCAGTCACATCGGAGACGACCTCTCCGCCCGCGCCCGCATCCACGAGCAATTCCACGTTACCACCGCGAACCGCCAGAATGGGAAGGCCCAGGCCACGCGCCTCGCCCAACGCCATACCATAGGACTCCATCGTCGACGCAGATACGAACAGATTGCAGCAAGACATGTGCGCCAGGGTCGCCTCCGGTGAGCATTCTCCCAACATTCGAACACGCTCTTGCAACCGGCTATCCTCAGCTGCACGTCGACACTCGCCTGCGTACTGGGGGTCGAGAGCGAACCCACCCACGATGTTGAGCTGGTATTCGTCGCCGGACCGCACCTGTGCCGCAAGCTGCTCGAGGAAAGGCAAGACACCTTTCCCGGGCAGAAGATTGGCCACCATCACTGCACAAGGAGGGGCGCCTGGCGGCTTCGCTGCGCCAACAGCCAATCGACCGGGTTCAATCACCAGGATGGGCGCAAGCGCACCCATCAGACGCTGGACGACCATCGCCATGTAACGGCTGGGCACCATGATCAGGTCCGCGGACGCCAGTGCCTCGCGCTCGGCGAGGGTCAGCTCCGAGCGGCTGACAGATTCACCTCGCGTAACAAGCGAAGGTAGATAGTGCACCAACAGGCCAAGCGGTGCGCGTCTTCGTGGCGCGCGCGCCAGCTCGGGAAGGAGATCGAGGAACAGGGAATCGATCCAGAACACGTCTTCGGGGCCGACCCGAGACAGTTGCTCGTCTGCCGTCGCCTTGGACGAGACCACACAGTCCGCTTGCTGCGCTTGAAGCGAGGCGACAACCCTTCTGTTGAACAAGGTTCCACCAGTGACGGGCCCTTCGAGATCGGGAACGACGAACACGTGCATCTGCCCTCCCTTGCTACCGGCGCAGCTCGCAATCGAACAGGACATCGTCGCCGAGGAAGAAGCGATGTACCTGCGGACGCAACGCCTGCTCCAGTCCATCGATCTTCGGCAAACTGATTCCGGGACGGCCTTGTCCGAGGAACACAGCACTAACCACGACGTGAATACGGTCGAGCAAGCCCGCCTGCAGAAAGTGCGAAACCGTGACCCCGCCACCCTCGATGAACACCCTTCGTAGCCCACGCCGCCTCAGTTCTTGGAGAATGAGCGCCGGCGGAAG
>Ga0302323_100000374_pt1 | contig 35264 bp, 30 predicted proteins | sample Fen_T0_3_FD_201950 | JGI IMG/M metagenome (GOLD analysis project Ga0302323, IMG submission 201950) | Peat permafrost microbial communities from Stordalen Mire near Abisko, Sweden - Fen_T0_3 | ecosystem: Environmental > Terrestrial > Soil > Wetlands > Permafrost | place: Sweden: Abisko...
GAGTTCGATACCAAAACATCGAGCTGGGTGAAAACACCTCCCGCTATCAGAAAACTTGGCGGCGCCCTTTTTTGTGATCGGCGCTTCGACACCGTTTTCGTGTATCACAACGGCGCGGAATCGTACTATGCCGCCAGGGCGTTCCGGGGCTCGCTAAGGGTATAGCAGGCCGGTCGGGCGTCCGGGGTCACGTCCAACCCTCGCCCCCAAACGCCTGTCGTTTGCGCGATAGGGCCGGCGGCCCGCCGATTTTTCGCGCGGTTCGAGAGTCAGGCTTCCGAGGACTACCCAGCGGCGTTTGTGGATCCTTCCAGCCGTTGTTGATTCCGATCCGCGGATTCCTCCTCGGCTTGAACCCTCGTTTCAAAAGCCGCGAGAAAATCGCACACTCATGGGATACCCGCGCTACTCGCGAACTGCTGCCCTGCGGCGAAATCGCCGAACCTAATTTTGTCGATCTGGAATCGTTTCTTTTTGAAAGCCGCCTACAGAAGTGCTCTCACCCTCCCTTTCGTGCGGTTGTGCGCCCCTCGCTTCGGCGCACTATGGAGAAGGACATGAGCACTCCCACCTCAAGCCTCGTGTCCCCATTACTCCAAACTTGGTGGACGATCTGATGATGGAAAAGAAAGTCTTAGAACACGCGCTCTCTGTGAATAACTGGTGGATGAGCGTTTCGACAATCGCGATTGCTATCGGAATCCTTGGAGAATATGCCCTGGAGTTCGTCTTTGAAAAGGAGATTACGAAAAACAAAACGCGAATGGCAATTTGGCTGTTCTTTGGCGCGGTTGTTATCGGAGGAGTAGTTGGAGAGTGGTTGGTTGAAAGAAGATCCTCCTTGGTGTCGGAACTCCTTCAGCAGGTCAATGATAGCGAAGTCGTCCGTGCGAACGCGGCAGCGGCAAAGACTCAAGCCAACGCGAGGGTTGCGGAAAATCGTGCGGCGGAGGCTCAACGCGAAGCTGCGCGCCTAAGGAAGGCACTGCAACAAGAACGCATGGCCCGCCGCCAACTGGAGGTCGCCGCTACAGGGCGCTCCTTATCCCCGACCGTGCGCTCGAAGATGGTCAAGAGGTTGAAGGTCTATAGCCGCCAGCGCGCTTGGATTCTTTACGAACCCATCGATCCTGAGGCCAGGCAATTTGCCATCGAAATGGCAAGTATGCTGGCCCAGGCAAATTGGATGCCAACGCAACCCGAAGAGACAGCCCTTATTCTCTCTGACAATTCATTCGCGACCGATAGCACCGGATATCGAGGGATATGGCTGAAAACCTCTCATGATCGATCAAGCCGCGAAGCCGGCATTGCGCTTGCCAATGAATTGACGGCCGCCGGATTTGCTCTTACCAGACAGATGGGCCAAGGTGCAGACTGCGGCGTTGTACCAATCGTCTGCGTTACGATCGAACATCGCCCGGCTAGGTCCTCAGCGAGACCTTTCGTAGGTACACTCTCTGGGGCTGATCCAAGTCGGTCGAGGCATCCGTTGATGGTACCGATTCCTGCAAAGTCCAGATGAAATCGTTCCTTTGCCGACATAGAGCCCCTCGGCCCGCCCGGGACCTCGTCCTACTTGATACCCCAGACACCAAGGGCCTGGTCTGCCGTGTGACGCAAATCACACCCATTAGTGACACTCCGCGTTGACCCCGAACCGCTCCTCCTCGTATCCTATTGATATTGAAATTGAATTTCATTTTCATTTAGAAGACCCCTAGTTCGAGGTAGCTCTTTCAATGCTCCAGGCTTTCATCATCACTCTCCGCGAAGGCGTTGAAGCCGCCCTCATCGTCGGCATCACGCTCGCGTATCTGGCCAAGATCGGACGCAATGATCTGCGCAAGTCCGTCTATGCCGCTCTTGGGACCGCCTTTGCCGGGTCGATCGCGCTCGCGGTTGTCCTCTCCCGCCTCAAGTGGAATCAAGATGTTTTCGAAGGCTGGGTCATGCTGGTCGCCGCCGTTTTCGTCGTCACTATGATCATTTTCATGATGAAGACCGGCCGCAAACTCAAAGGAGAGATCGAAGGCAAAATTGGCCTCTTCGCCCGCGAAGACGCATGGATCGGCCTGTTCGCATTCGTCTTCCTGATGGTGCTGCGAGAAGGCGTCGAGACCGTCCTGATCCTCTCCGCCGTCACGCTCAATTCCAGCGAACTAATGAGCTTCATCGGCACCATTCTTGGCGTCGTCGTCGCCGTCCTGTTCGGCGTGATGTTCGTCAAGGGCAGCGTCAAAATTAACCTGCAGAAATTCTTCAAAGTCACAACCGCCATCCTGTTCCTGGTCGCAGCGCAGCTCACCATCGCCGGCCTGCACGAACTTTCCGAGAATCTCGAATGGTTCCCGCACTCGCGCGAAGAGATGGCGATCATCGGCCCCATTGTCCGGAACGATCTTTTCTTTTTTATCACGATCCTGGTGCTCGCCGCGCTCATGGTACTGTTTGAAATGAAGAGCCGCCAACCGGTGGATCTCCCGCCCGCCGGCGCCGCCCGCCGCAAAGCGCTCTGGACCGCACGTCGCGAAAAACTCTGGATGGCTTCCGTCTATGTCTGCTCGTTCCTCTTTATCGTGATGGTCACCGCCGGCTTCATCTACGAGAAAAGTGCCAGCGCGCTCTCGCCCGCTGCCGAGGTCACGTTCGTCAACGGCAAGGTCAGCATCCCGCTCAAAACGGTGTATGACGGCGAACTCCACCGCTTTGCTGCCAAAGAAAACGGAGTGGAAGTTCGCTTCTTTCTTTATCAGAAACCCGACGGAAAGGTGGCGACGGTTCTCGACGCTTGCGAGATCTGCGGCGCGGTCGGCTTTTATAAAGGCGCTCAAGGCGTGATCTGCAAGAACTGCGCCGCCCCCATCAACCCGCAGTCAGTCGGCATGCCCGGCGGATGCAACCCGATCCCGCTCAAAGCCGAGTTCACCGATGACGCCGTGATCATCTCCGAGGCAGAGGTGGCCGCGGGCAGCCACATCTTCGAGCAGAAATAAATGTTCCCACGCCTCGTTTACGAATCCTTCCGCCGCCAGACACGCCGCAAACTGCTGGCCGGAATCGCGATTACTCTGGGAGTCGCAGTGGCGACTGCCATGATCGCCGTCGCCACCGACATCGGCGACAAGATCAATCGCGAACTCCGCAGCTACGGCGCGAACCTGGTGGTCACCCCGCAGGAAGACACGCTCGACGTGGAAATCGGCGGCATCAATCTGAAACCGCCCAGCGACGGCGCGTTTCTGAACGAAGCGGATCTCCCGAAGATTCGCGGGACCTTCTGGCATCACAATATCGTCGGCTTCTCGCCGATGCTCCCGGTTACTGTGCCCCTGGAACGCGATGGTACGCAACGCAACGTTACCCTGGTCGGAACCTATTTTTCGAAGCAGCTTTCATTCGGAAAAGATGAATTCACGACAGGTGTGCGAATAACGCATCCTTGGTGGAAAGTTGATGGACATTGGCCCGATGACAACTTCACGAGCGTCTTATTGGGAGAGCGGCTCGCGGAGCGGATACATTGGCGAGCTCTTCAAACAATCACCCTTGCTGGCCGTGACTTCCATGTGAGCGGAGTCCTCTCCACCGGAGGCCCCGAGGATGACGAGATCGTCGCGCCGCTCGCGGTCGCACAGCAGATGCTGGGCAAACCCGGCGCTGTCCGGCGCGTTTACGTCAGTGCGCTGACTAAGCCTCCCGATGCGCTCTCCGTCCGCGATCCCAAGACCATGTCGCCCGAAGTTTACGACCGCTGGTATTGTTCACCGTATGTCGAGTCGATCGCCTACCAATTGCAGGAGGCAATCCCGCATTCGCACGCCGAGCAGATTCGACAGGTCGCGCAAAACGAAGGCACAGTGCTCTCTCGGATTAAAGGACTGATGCTGTTAGTTACGCTGGCCGCGCTCCTAGCCTCAGCCCTGGCCGTTTCGGCCGCGATGGCGACGGCAATCTTCGAGCGCCGCGTGGAAATTGGGTTGATGAAAGCGCTCGGCGCGGGAAACTTAGTAGTGTCCGCTGTCTTCTTCGCGGAAGCGTTGCTGCTGGCGCTCATGGGCGGCGTGGTCGGGTTCATCGCCGGATCGCTGCTCGCGCATCAAATCGGGCGTTCCATTTTCGCTTCGCAAATTTCGATTCAACCAGTACTCTTCCCCATCATTATGGCGATCGCTGTCTTCGTAACGTTCGCCGGAAGCGCCGCTGCGATACGCCGCGCCGTGAAGTTTGATCCTGTCTTCTCGCTGCGAGGTGGAGCATGAGCACCGCACCCACCGCGCTACGCACCGCGAAAGAAGTTGCCGAGCGCCGTGCGCAGGCTCCGCACACTTCCATGTTTGTGCGTATGCTGATCCGCGCCGCGATGCTTCGCCGGGGACGCGCCGCCTCTGCCCTCCTTGCGATGGTCGTCGCCGCCGCAGTGGCCACCGCGATGATGAATCTCTACGTCGACGTGCAGGCGAAGTTGCGCAGCGAATTCCGCAACTACGGTGCGAACGTCGTAATCGTTGGAAAGAGCGGCCAGTCGCTGGCGCCCGACGCCGTGACGAAAATTGAATCAGCCCTTGGACCGAAAACGCTTGCCGTTCCCTTTGCCTACGCCGTGGCCCGCACGAAAGATGGCCAATCGGTAGTGGTGGTCGGCACCGACTTTGCCCGTGCTCGACAACTCAATCACTGGTGGAACGTTACGCATTGGCCGGACGCCGCCGGCAATTCTGGCCAAACTCTCGTTGGCATGCGCGCTGCCGCCGTTGCCACTCCGGAGCACCAGGCCTTCGATCTGACTTTCCAGGGCAAAGCCATTCATCTCGTCCCCACGGGCCTCCTCCAAACTGGCGCTGCGGAAGACAGCCGCATTTATCTCGACCAGCGCGAATTTGAAAATTGGACCGGCGTTGCTCCGACGACGATCGAAGTTGCCGTCAGTGGAACCGCCGACGAAGTGCAGCAAGGCATGAAGCAACTGGCTGTCGCGCTCCCCGAGGCTGACATTCGCCCCGTGCGACAGATCATGGAAGGCGAGGCCAACGTCTTGAACAAGACGCGTGCCACGCTCTACGCGTCGGCCACGCTAGTCGTGCTCACGTCGGCGCTCTGCGTTCTCGCGACGCTCATCGGATGGGTGTTCGACCGCCGTCGCGACTTTGCCATCATGAAGGCGCTGGGTGCTTCCGAAGGGCTAGTCAACGGATTTTTCGCCGCAGAAGCAGCTGCGCTCGGTGTAGTCGGCGCGATTCTAGGCTTCTTCATCGGCATCGGAGTCGCCGCATGGATTGGCCGCGCGAACTTTCATGCACCTGTAGTTCCGCGTTTTAGCGTGTTCCCGTATGTGCTTGCCGGGAGTATCGCGGTAGCGCTGATTTCGGCCGTGCTGCCAATCGGCCTGCTGCGTCGCGTGCAACCCGCTATTATTCTGAGGGGCGAGTGAAATGCAATTGAGTGATTGAATCATTGAGGTATTGAGGTATTGAGGTATTGAGGTATTGATTCAATGACTCAATGGTTCAACGGTGCTAGTCGGTTTGGCAGTCAAGGATGAATCCAGGATGATCCAGCTTAAGAACGTCACCAAGAGTTACCCGGTTAGCGAAGAACAAAACGGTGGACGCGGCGTGCTCAAGGCCCTCGACGACATCTCTCTCTCTATCGCGCCCGGCGAGTGGGTTGCCATGATGGGCCCGTCGGGCAGCGGCAAGAGCACCATGGTCAATTTGATTGGCTGCCTCGACCGTCCGACTACGGGCGAAATCTGGATTGACGGACAGAATGTTGCCAGCCTCAGCCCGGCTGAACTGAATCACGTTCGCGCGGAAACCATCGGCTTCGTCTTCCAGCAGTTCCATATGATTCCGTATCTCACCGCTGTTGAGAACGTCATGCTCGCGCAGTATTTTCACAGCATGACTGACGAAAAAGAAGCGCTCGACGCGCTCGAACGCGTAGGCCTTCGCGAGCGTGCCGGCCACTTGCCATCACAGCTTTCTGGAGGCGAGCAGCAGCGCGTCTGCATCGCGCGCGCTCTGATCAACGATCCGAAAATTGTTTTAGCCGACGAGCCTACCGGCAATCTCGACGCGGTCAACGAGGAGATCGTTCTCCGGTTGCTGCGCGAACTCCATCAGCAGGGACGAACGATTGTCATGGTCACGCACGACCCGGTAGTCGCGCGCTTGGCCGATCGTCGCATTGAACTGCATCACGGCAAGGTCGCTGCCCAAGAAGTTTTCGCGATGGCCGACGAGGAGCAATTCGACGAGGTCCTCGAAGAACTCTACGCCATCGAAGAGCACGGCCAGATCGCGGAAGTCGCCCGCATGGAAGTCCACGGCGCGCTCCCCGTATCGATCGCGGTGGAAAAAATGGAAGCGATGGGATTGGTCGCGACGCATCCGCATCCCACCCAACCGCACGATCACAAGCCCTTTGTGAACCCCTGCCACGATGCGCTCAAGCCCGGCGGCAGTTCGGTCGGAGAAGGCTCGCTCATCGTTGAACTCACCACCCGAGGACGCCAGCGCGCCGCCGACATCATTCGCCGCCATCGTCTGGCCGAACGTCTCTTCACCGACTCGCTTGCCATGGACAGCGAAACCGAAATCGAGCAGCAGGCCTGCAAGTTCGAGCACATCCTATCGGCGGAAGCTACGGATAAGATCTGCGCGTTCCTAGGGCACCCAAAGACCTGTCCCCACGGCTCGCCGATTCCGCCAGGACCGTGTTGCGGGAAGCAAGTGGATGCGGCCCGGACTTCGGCCGCGCTCTCGCGGCAATAGCCGTTTCTTAAGTTGTCATCCTAATCGGAGTCTAAGGACCCTTGCAGTCGCTGTCGCGGCCAGGATGTATCTACCCCATCAGCCGAAATCCCCTCGTTCCAAGGAACCGCACTCCTTGGCGCGGTGTCTTTGTTAACGAAAGCCCGACAGAACGAGTACGATTCTTCGATGCACGAAGTCTGCCTCAACTCGTGGCCACCCGACGGATGTGAGTGGACTATCGGATACCTATGGCACTGGGTGAACTGGATTGTCCGCCTCGACATCATCTTGCTGGGGATACTTCTGGCTTGTGTCGTGGTTATTGTCGCCCGGACTGGCTGGCGTTGTCACCACGCTCGTGCAGGACAGATTGATGGCTCCAGCAGGAGCAAACTCCTCGCCCGCCTGAGCACTGATCTGGGCAGTCTCAAAGCAATTGCCTCCGGTGCCCCCTACCTCGGACTTGCGGGCACATGCCCGGGAATAATGAGTGCAATCATGTTTGGCGGAAACATGGAAAACAGCACCTTCCAGGCGATGTTGGGAGCGAGGGTAGCTGCAGCACTTGTCACAACCGCTGCGGGAATACTCGTGGCGATTCCGGCGACCGTTTCCTACAACCTTATTTGCACTCTCAAAGATTCGCTCGATCTTGAGGTATCTTGCGACCCTTGCTCGCAAACAAACGGATACCGTCAGTCCGTTCCAAGGCGCGCCTCAACGAAACAGTTTTCTCAACTCCCATCATTCAGCATGATAGCCGCAACCTGCATGGCGGTACTCGTCCTGGTATATTCGTCGTCCTCCCCTCCTCGCGAGGCAACTGGCTTCGGCATCGAACTCGCTCCGGCTCGGTGCGAACACGACGGCTTCCGGCAGATTGTTCTGCATCTAACCGATGAAGACAAACTGTTCTTTGCTACTGAGCAGCTGGAATGGAACAAGCTTGCGGGTCTTTTGTCACAAATTTACAGCGTGCGAGCGCAACGCACGCTCTATCTCACTGTTGACGACAGTGTTCCTTTTCAGACTGTGGCCGACTTCCTAGACATTGTGGAAAACGTCCCGGCCACCACAACAGCCACGCATGTTGGCAATGAAGGGCGCAAACTAGACATCAGGGTTAAACTAATAACTCCCGCGGTCGTGGATGCTCAGTGTCCCACGCTCATCATGAGGGCGTCCCACGGTCGTACTCCCAAATGAGCTCTGTTCGCCCCCCAAATCAACGCCTTCGCAATATCATTTCAACAATGCCCTCAACCCACCGCCTTCGCGACCCCCTAGTCCTGCTCTGCCTGGTTTCCGCCCTGCTGGCCTTCGTCGTGCAATCCGGCGAGACGGGCACTGCTGACACCGCGCACCGACTCCAGGTCACGCACTGGCTTTGGACTTCCGAGCCGCAGGTCTTTCCCCACGAGTATCCCGAGTTCGGCATCCACGGAAGCGACGGCAAGGTGTACAGCTGGTACGGCATCGGGCAAAGCCTGCTCATGCTGCCTGCCGACATCATCGCCACCGGAATTGCTCGCCTCCCGGTCTTTGCCGAATACGAGGACGATCCCGGCGTCCGCAGCATCGTCGTCAGCTACTCCATCAGTATTTTGATCAACGTTCTGACGGCCCTGATCGCCTTCCGGCTTTTGCAGCAATTCCGCTTTTCGGCGAACGAATCCATTGCGGGGGTACTCGCGCTTTTGTTCTGCACCACGCACCTGCACTACACGCAGAACATGATGGAGAACAACTACATCATGCTGCTGACGCTGGCCGGCTTCTCGTTTCAGTATGAATGGCTACGCAGCGGTAACAAGCGAGCGCTGTTCATTGGCTCGGCAGCGCTGGGACTCAACCTGCTGACCCGACTCACAACGGGTATGGACCTGATGGCCGCGGGGTTCTTTCTGCTGCTGATCTTGATGTTCGAACGAATCCGAATTGGCGATCTTTGGTCGCGCCTATTTGACTACCTGAAGATCACGGCTCCCGTGTACGCCGTTTTCATCTTCTTCGAACGCTATTACAGTTACTACCGCTTCGGATCGTGGACCAAAACCTACCTACCGATCTTTGCACGCGAATCATTGCTGAATGACCCGAAACTGCCAGCAACTTATCCGTGGAGCACGCCTTTCCACGAAGGCGTACTCGGCGCGTTGTTCAAGCCCGAAAAATCGATCTTCCTATTCGATCCGCTGCTAATCCTGGCGATCATACTGCTCGTGCTCTTGTGGAAGCGCCTCTCTTCGGAGCTCCGCGCTTATGCCATCACTTCCCTTTTACTGCTGGCCGGCCATATCGCGTTCTACGCCCGCTACACGTTCTGGGCCGGCGATATGTCATGGGGAGATCGCTACGTTTCGACCACGGTGGAACTGGCCGTACTCACGGCCGTGCCGATGCTGCTACACTATCGCGCGACTCTAAGCCGATGGGTCTGGCGCGGTGGACTTGCCATCGTCGCGGTCAGCCTCGCGATTCAGGTTGCTTCCCTCGCGTTTTGGCTGCCGCTCGAAATCTATCAGATGGAAACGCGCGGCCACCCGACGTTCGTAGTCGCGCTACGCTTCAAGAACATTGCCGCATTCGCTCTCGGACAAATGGACGCATGGAGCCTGACGAACGAGAACATGACCTACGACCCATGGGACTACGTCCACATCACATGCTGGAATTTTCTGCCGTTCCTGTTGCGCCGTGTTGGGGCCGCGCCCGCATGGGTAGTGAAGATAGCATTTGCAGTTTGGTACGCGGGGCTGGCGGCGTTTGCGTGGAGCCTGCTGCGATTGAGAAAAGTGGTTTATGTGAAATGAACTTTCACTGCGCCGCAGCCCAAGCCTTGTACATCGCATTCATCAAGTCCTGATGCTTCCCGTCATAGTCCGCGCTGAGTTCCCACATGAAGACTCCGCCGAAGCCACGTTGCTTCATGATGTAGCTAGTCTTCAGACTGGTCGAAGCCTTGTCATCGTAGGTGATGAACTCCAGCGAGTTTGAATTGACCATATAGGGAGACTTGGCACTCTTGTCGCGTCCCTTCTGCCATGCCGATGAATGGAGCAGCCCCTTGAGGTAGTCGCCGTAGTTTCGTTGACCGGAATTGCAACTCCCGCACGCCGCCCATATCGCATCCACACCCTCGAAGACATATCCGTAAAATGGAGTGCCAATGTTCAACTGCGCAGGTGGCACACCGTAAGTGTTCGCATACAGGTCCATCGAGTTCTTCACGCTCCCACTTTGAATCGGGTCCGCCTGATCCTGATACAGCGGAGAATTCAGCCCTGCATATCCGGCCCATGAACCTGTGAAGTCGTAGGTCATCACGTTCATGAAGTCGACGAGCGGTGCCAGTGCCGGAATATCGAAGCCCTGTCCCCAAGACTGCGGATTGGACGGGGTTGCCATCGAGATCAACCACTGCCCTGCCGGCAATTCGTTGCGCAACTCCTGCATGAGCGTCGTGCAATCCGACGCGTCTTGGGCGTTCGGGATTTCCCAATCGATATCCACGCCGTCGTAGCCATTTTGCGTTAAAAAAGCGTGCACGTTCTGCACGAAGGCCTGCCGATACGCCTCGACGCGCGCCATCTTGTTAAATCGTGGTCCCTGAATCCCGTCACCGCCGCCGATTGAAACCAGCACTTTCACGCCAGCCGCGTGCGCCTTCGAGATCAGGTCCGACTCGATAAAACCCTGCGGCATATCGAGCGTCCCATCGGCCTTCTTATCCAGCAACACGAATGCATGCGAGATGTGCGTGAGCTGGCTGTAAGGAATCTGGGCTGCCGAATATGTGTAAGGAGGATTGTTGTACTTCGACCACTCGGGGTAATAGCCCAGCAACCGTTTCGGCGAACCTGGTGACTCTTGCGCCAATACGGCGCACGGCAGCATCGCCATCAATACACCGAAAATTGTCATCAGGAGTCTGAACGAGAGAGGTAGCGCTTGCCTTGCCGAATACGTCATGACATACACCCCGCTAATTGCGGCCACGCTCCCTGGCCACACTGTATTGAAACGATTTTATAAAGGCCAGATCGAGGGTACAAGCACAATCGCGAGGTCCACCACTCAGAAGGGCTACCACGACACCAGAATCTACTTCTTCCCAAAGAACTTCCCGAATCCCACCCGCACCTGCACCGTATTGATCCCCGGATTCGGCGTGGTTAGCCCGGCATTCGAAATATGCATGTAGCGTAACTCCACCGTCCAGGCATGCTCGCGCAGAATATGGAATCCCAACGCGGCGCTCGAGGTGAAGTTAATGGTCGAAGTCCCTGCCGGTACTTCGTGATTCGTAAACAGCGTCCCGCCATTCAACTCCAGATACGGCTGCACATCGCCGCGCGTGGCGAAAATCCATTTCAGCGCGAACGGGTTCACCCCGGCGCCGTAAACCGTCCCCTTCGGTTGAAACACCATGAAGACTGGAACCGCGTCCACTGCGTACTCGAAACGCCCGCTGAGAAACCCCGGTCCATGGGGCGCTGTCAGAATCCAACCATAGCGCACGCCAGCGTTCCAGACGTTCGTGTTCTTCGTGCCGCCAGGGACCGACCAGCCGCCGCCGGTCCAGACTTGCAACTCGTGACCGCCTTCTTCCGGGCGATCCTGCGCCACGGCAAGCGAGCCCGTCGCAATCACGTACGCCAACAGCAAGAAAATCGCAGACAACCGTTTCATCATCCGATGGGAAATCAAGATCAAAACACCTCAATGGAAACCAAACACGAAACAATACGCGAACCCCGGCCGAGAAACAAATCTTTCCCGAAGTTGCCGTAAACCCCATGATTTACGCGACTTCCCTGTGCTCGCTGGCGCATTGAATCCTCACCCAAGACGGCCTACGCGTTGCTATACTAATAGGACTTTGCCAGTGCGTCCCTCGTGCCTGGCAGCCCTGGGTGCAGCAATGAGACCAACATTTACGCTCGGAATTGAAGAGGAGTACCAGACCGTAGATCCGGAAACCCGGGATCTGCGTTCGCACATTCACGCCGAGATCCTCGAAAAAGGAAAGCTGCTGCTGCAGGAACGCGTCAAGGCCGAGATGCACCAATCGGTGGTCGAGGTCGGCACCTCGGTGTGCGCCAATATTAAGGAAGCCAAGGACGAACTCAAGAAACTGCGCCGCGACATGATCCGCCTGGCCCGCGAGAACGGCCTGCGCCTGGCCTCGGCCGCCACCCATCCGTTTGCCGATTGGCGTGTGCAGGAAGTCACGGTGGACGACCGTTACAAGAATCTTGTTGAAGACATGCAACTCGTGGCGCGCGCCAACCTCATTTTTGGCCTGCACGTTCATGTCGGCATCGAAGATCGCGAGACTGCGATCCACATGATGAATCACGCGCGCTATTTCCTGCCTCACCTGCTCGCGCTGTCCACCAATTCGCCATTCTGGCTGGGCATGAATACCGGGCTGAAATCGTATCGCTGCAAGGTGTTCGACAAATTTCCGCGCACCAATATGCCGGACTACTTTCCGAGTTGGGGCGAGTATGACAACTACGTCAAGCTGCTGATCAAGACCAACTCGATTGATAACGCGAAGAAGATCTGGTGGGATATCCGCCCGCATCCATTCTTTAATACGATCGAGTTCCGCGTTTGCGACATCCCGATGCGCGTGGATGAGACCATCGCCCTTGCCGCATTGATTCAGGCAACGGTGGTGAAGCTCTATCGGCTTTACGAAGCGAACCAGGGATTCCGACTCTACCGGCGTTCGTTGCTTATGGAAAACAAGTGGCGCGCCGCACGTTACGGTATCCACGGCAAGCTCATTGACTTCGGCAAACAAACCGAAGTCCCCGAGGGCGAACTGATTGAGGAGTACCTGAGCTTCGTGGACGATGTGGTCGATGAACTCGGCTCGCGCCAGGAAGTGGAATACATCCGAACCATCATGAAAATGGGTACGGGCGCCGACCGGCAACTACAGGTTTATCGCGAGACGGGCGACATGAAAGCCGTCATGGATTACATCATTGAGGAGACAGAGGTGGGTGTGGAAGAAGAAGAGCAACAAATGCCCACCGCCAAGGCCGTCTGATGAGTTTGAAGACCGACACACAATCCACTGCACTTTCCAGCCGCCCATTGAATCAGCTGCCCTTTGATCCGCAACTGACGCCCGGCGCTCATAACGCCGTGGTGGTCTGCCTGCGCATTCTGCCCACTGAAAAAGTCACCGTGATCACCGACGAAGTCAGCTTGGAGATCGCGGCTGCGCTCGTCCATGAACTGGAAGCGTTGGGCTGCCAGTATCGGCCATGGGTCTTAGAGGATCTCGCTGAGCGTCCGTTAAAGGATTTGCCGCAACCGATCGCGGAGGATCTCGCCACCAGTCAGGTCAGCATTTTTGCAGTGCAGGCGCAGACGAATGAACTGCGGTCACGCATCCAGATGACCGACATCGTGAACCGGCACAAGATTCGCCACGCTCACATGGTCAATATCAACCGGCAGATCATGCTGGAAGGCATGCGCGCCGACTTCCTGAAAGTAGACCGTCTCAGCGCCAAAGTCGTCGAACGTGTGCGGACTGCCAAGCAGATTCGCGCCAAGACTCAGGCCGGAACCGATCTGACCGCGGACTTGAATCCGAACTACAAATGGATCAAGACCAGCGGCATTATTAGCACGGAAAAGTGGGGCAACCTGCCCGGCGGCGAGATTTTCACAACACCTGGCGAAGTCAATGGGACGTTCGTGATCGACGGCGTCGTCGGCGACTATCTCTGTGCGAAGTTCGGTGACCTGAAATCCACACCGTTAACGGTGCACATCAAGGGCAACCGTGTGGTTGAAGTTCATTCCAAAAATACCGAACTGGAAAAAGATTTCTGGGCCTACACTCACACTGACGAAAACAGCGACCGCGTCGGCGAGTTTGCGATTGGCACCAACATCGAACTCAAAGACGTGATTGGCCAGATATTGCAGGACGAAAAGTATCCGGGCGTGCACATTGCTTTCGGCAATCCGTACGGGGCACACACGGGCGCCGAGTGGTCTTCGACCACGCACATTGACGTGGTCGGCCGCAATTTCGACATTTGGGTGGACCAGGAACAGATCATGCGGAACGGGCAGTTCCTGATCGAAGCATAACGCAACGGGTTCGGCCCTTACTTCGTGGACCTTCGTGTCCTTTGTGGTTTATGCTCTCTGTCCGTCCCTCGTAGTCGCCGGGGCCAGTGATCGCCATAAGAAATGATCCCAGCCTATCGCCACGCCTTTAACGCCAGCTTCACCCAGGAAAAATACGACCGCCTGCGCCGCGAGATGATTGCGCGATGTGGCATGGACGTTCCTTTCGCACTTTGCGAGACGCCGTGCTTCTTTCCCAATTCGCTGGTTGAGCGCATGGGTGATGACGGCAAGGCATTGATCCGGCAACTGGTGGACAATCCCGACTACCACGCCCGCTCCGAGAGTTCGATCCCGGTCCGCTTCCGCGTCGCCAACGAAGCCGCGCATCCTATGTTCATCCAAGTGGATTTCGGCTTGGTGCGCGATGCCGCTGGAGAGTTGCAGCCGAAACTTGTCGAACTCCAGGCCTTCCCTTCCCTGTACGCCTACCAACCGGTACTGGCACAGGCGTACATGGATGTCTTCGATCTGGATCCGAACCTTCGATACTTCCTCGGCGGGCTCGACTCCGCTTCATACAAACGGATGATGAACGACGCCATCGTCGCGGGGCATGATCCCGCTCGTGTCGTCCTCATGGAGGTCCATCCCGAAGAGCAGAAGACACGACCGGATTTCGCGCTGACCGAGAAGCTTCTGGGGATCCGGACAGTCTGCATATCGAAGATCCGCAAACAGGACCGAAAACTGTTCTATGAAGAAGACGGTAAGCAGGTCCCGATCGAGCGCATCTACAACCGCGCAATCGTCGATGAACTGGAACGCAAGAACGTTAAGCTGCAATTCGATTTTCGCGATGACCTCGACGTGGAGTGGGCGGGCCATCCGAACTGGTATTTCCGGATCAGCAAGTATTCCATTCCTTATCTGAAGCATGTGTCCGTGCCGCGAACCTGGTTTTTGGATCAGCTACCTGAGGTACCGGCGGACCTGGAAAACTTCGTGTTGAAACCGTTGTATTCCTTCGCCGGCCTCGGCGTGGTCATCGCTCCGACCAAGAAAGATATAGACGCCATCCCTTCCGACAAACGCAGCGAGTACATCTTGCAGGAGCGCATGAATTTCACTCCCGTCGTCGAGACCCCACACGGAGCCACCAAAGTCGAGCTGCGCATCATGTACATCTGGCTCGATGAACTCGTGCCGGTGTTGACGATCGTCCGCATGGGGCGTGGTCTAATGATGGGCGTGGACCAGAACAAAGGCCTGGCCTGGGTAGGCTCTTCGGCAGCACTGGTGGCTAAATAACTCCCAAACAACTGGCGCCCGGTCTTTTCCTGCTACTACCCTTTGTGACGCAGAGACGCCGTCTCCGTGACTCCAATCACGGACCTTTCCGACTCCGTCCACCATAATGAAACTGGATAAGAGGGTTTATCTCTAGGCGGTACCGGCAATCGGCGCTTGCGCCGAGGTTTGCCAATCTTGCATTTTTTGGTGCTGCGTTTGGCATTCCGGAAAGGAGGCCTCGAACGTGCTCTCCATCTACGTCTTGCCGTTCCTGGTCGTAGGACTGGCTTTGGCTTTCGCGTTCCGGAAATCAAACCGCGCCGAAACCAAAGCTCTCGCCGATCAACTCGATCTCGTCCAGAGCAAGATGAAGCAGGTGGAGCGCGAGCGGGACATGGCGATGCAGGAATTGTTCCGCCGCTTTTCCGAAGAAGGCAAACTGAATAAAGAGAAGAGCCAGTTCCAGGCCCAACTTGCCGAATACGAGAAATACGCAGCACTCGCCCAACTTGCTCTGGGTGCAGCCCACGAAATCAACAATCCCCTGCTGGGCATCCTTTCCCACCTCGAACTGGAATTGAACTACGCCCAGGGCGAAGAGCGCGCCGAGATCGAGCAGTGTATCGAATGCGCTCGCCGTATCTCGGTAACTCTGCGCAGCCTGATGAACTACGCGCGCCCCAGTCCGCTCATTCTCAGCAAGGTCAACCTGGGCCGCCTCGTCTCCGACACGCTAACATTTCTCGAACATCAACCCATGCTGCACGGACGAATTCTCGAGAACCGCGTACCAGATGATCTACCCGCCATCCGTGTGGATGCCAACCAGCTTTCGCAAGTGCTCATGAACCTACTGCTGAATGCCGCGCAGGCCACTTCCGAAGGAGGGAAGATTACGGTATTAGCGAGTCGGGTGCCCTCGGGTGATGCCGTCGAAGTGCGCGTGATTGACACCGGGTGCGGCATTCCGCCGGAGATTCTGCCGCATGTCTTCGAACCTTTCTTTACCACCAAGCGCGGCAAGGGCACAGGCCTGGGCTTGAGCATCACGCAGACTTATGTGCGCAGCCACGCCGGCGAGATCCAGATTGAGAGCGCTCCGCACTGCGGCACGACCGTGATCATTACGCTCCCACTGCGCCACAATGAACCGCACCCCGCAGAACTTGACAGCAAGGAGGTCATCATTCAATAGCAATGTCTTACTCGGTGCTAGTGATTGACGATGAATCGCTGACTCTGCGCACGATCAGCCGCGGCCTCACCACGGACGGCTTCGAAGTGTTCACTGCGGGCTCGGGCGAAGAAGCATTGAAGATTTTCGAGCAGGAAAAGCCTGACCTCGTTCTTCTCGACATCGTGCTTCCCGGCATTGACGGCGTCGAAGTCCTGCGTCAGATCAAGGCGGCTGCTCCAGCCAGCATCGTTGTCATGATGAGCGCATATCACATGGTCGATCGTGCCGTCGAAGCCATGAAGCTTGGCGCCTACGACTACCTCATCAAGCCTTTCCACCTCGCCGACCTGACCACAACGCTCCAGCGTGCATCCGAAATGCTTGCCTTGCGCGTGCGCGTGCGCGACACAGTTGAGATTGCAAAAGGCCAATATGACTTCGGACGAGTCGTCACCTTCAATCCCGACATGCGGGACATGCTGGAAATGGCTCGCAAAGCCGCCGAGAGCGATCACACCACAATCCTGATCCAAGGCGAGAGTGGCACCGGAAAAGGGGTACTCGCCCGGGCCATCCACTACGCCAGTCCGCGCGCCAGCCAGCCGCTGCTCGAACTCAACTGCGCGACTCTCCCCGATGCTTTGATGGAAAGCGAACTGTTCGGTTTCGAGCCGGGGGCATTCACCGACGCTCGCCGTCGGAAAGAAGGGCTCCTTGAACGAGCGCACAATGGAACTCTCTTCCTCGACGAAATCGGAAACATGTCTGCCAGCGTGCAAGCGAAACTTCTGCGCGTCCTCGAAGAAGGCACTTTCATGCGGCTCGGCGGCACTCGGTCCATTAAGGTGGACGTTCGCCTCGTCGCCGCCACGAACACCAATCTGAAGGAAGCGGTCGTCCAGGGCCGTTTCCGCGAAGACCTTTTCTATCGTTTAAATGTTGTGCCCCTCTTTATTCCGCCTCTGCGAGAAAGACAGGAAGACATTCTGCCCCTCGCGCTCGACATGGTGAAGTGGTTCAACGAGGAATTGAAAAAGAGCTTCATCGGGTTCACTCCCGAAGCCGCCGAATTGTTAGTGCGCTACCCATGGCCAGGAAACATTCGCGAACTCAAGAACGTCATTGAGCGGACCATGATTCTCGCACCCGAAGGCAACATTGATGATTCCTGCCTCCCCGAAGAGCTCCGGGAGTCCGAGGCATCCGCTCCGTCGCCGCCACCCAATGGAGATCCCTGCAACGAAGATCCCCTTATGACGTTGCGGGAGCTCGAAGATAGCTACGTACAAAGAGTTTTGGCGGCAACTGGGAACAACAAAACGCAGGCGGCCCGAATCCTGGGAATTCATCCCACATCCTTACTTCGACGGTTGAAGAAAGAGTCCGCCTGAGCCAGAAGTAACCATCCAGATCCTCCCACCCCTGCAAAACGCAGTAGCGTTCTGCAAAACGCACTGGCTCCGGAGCGTATCGGAAATCTGGCGGCGCGCGTAACTCCTAGTAAATACGAACCAAACACAATCGGCTCGATTCGCCATCCACGTGCACTTGCTCTAAGTGCAAGCGGTGTCAGCATTGAGCGTCACCGCACTGCACTTGGAGACTGTCATGTCCATACTTTTTGTGCTGCTGACCTTCCTCATCGTGATCTCGGTGAACTACTACATCCATCTTCCCCAACCGGCGACGATGGAAACCAAAGTCTCTGTCCGTCCGCGCGTCCCAATCATGGCTAAAGAGGCCGGCTTCTCCATCCCGCAGGACTACGCATTTCATCCCGGCCACACATGGGTTTCTCGGGAGGCGATTGATAGTGCCCGCATTGGGCTCGACACATTTGCCGCCGAACTGGCGGGCAAGATCGACAGCATCGAAGTGGCTGACATCAGCCGCTGGGTTCGCCAAGGCCAGCGCCTCGCCACCATTCATTCCGAAGGAATCAGCTTTGATCTTCTCTCGCCAGTCGAGGGCGTGGTCATGACGGTGAACCAGGATGTTGTGAAAGATCCGACTCTCGCCGCGCGTGATCCTTACAAAGATGGATGGATCGTGATGCTGAAATCCCCAGACCTCGCCACCAATCAGAAGAACCTACTGCAAGGCCCGATGGTCGCTCCGTGGATGCACTACAACGTGACTCGCCTGAATACGGCCCTCGCGCAGATGAATCCAGCATTGGCACAAGACGGCGGCGTACCAGCCGAACAAGTTCTGCACAGCCTCGAACCCAGCATGCGCAAGAAGCTGATCAAGGAATTCTTTCTGAACTAGGGAACCCGGTGAGCTGTGGAACGAGGAGACAAGACAATGCCAAGAACAAAAGCAATTCTGATCGACATCACGAAATGCATCGGCTGCCGGAGCTGCGAGCAAGCCTGCAAGCAGATTCACGGATTCCCTGCGGACACCGAAGCCCATCTCTCGCCGACGGCCCTAACCGTTGTCGAGGAGCGCGGAGATCGCTTCGTTCGCCGCATGTGCATGAACTGCCAGGATCCGGCCTGCGCCTCGGCCTGTCTGGTCGGCGCGCTAAAGAAGACAGATCTCGGCCCGGTGACCTACGAATCTTCGAAATGCATTGGCTGCCGTTATTGCATCGTCGCGTGTCCATTCAACGTGCCCCAGTACGAATGGTCGAAGCTGGTTCCGTACGTGAAGAAGTGCGACATGTGTTACGCGCGACAGGTCAAGGGACAGCCGCCCGCGTGCGTGGAAGCTTGTCCGGTGCAGGCATCGATCGTTGGCTGGCGCGAAGAGATTCTGGAAGAGGCACAGCGCCGCGTGCTGCTGGACTCGAAGTACGTCAAGCACATCTACGGCAGCGAAGAAGCTGGCGGCACTTCGGTCTTCTTCATTACAGACGTCCCCTTCGAGAAACTCGGCTTCACGGCGCTGCCTTCGCAGGCAATGCCGATTCTTACCGCGAATGCCCTGGGCGACGTCCCAACCGTGGTCTTGGTTGGCGGCAGTCTGCTTGCTGGTCTTTACTGGATCACGAACCGCCGCAAGCACGTGGCTTTGGCCGAAGCGCAACAAGCTACTGACTACACAACCAGCACCAAATCAGAGAGGAGCTGAGTATGTCCACACTTTCAGTCTCAAGACTTTCCATGCCGAAGTTCACGCTTTGGCGAGCCGTTGTCGCCGTGATCTTCGTCGCCGGCCTTTACGCCACGTACGCGCGCTTCGCACTTGGCTTTCATGCCTCTACCAATCTGGCGGACGCGCAGCCTTGGGGTCTGTGGGTCGGACTCGGCACGCTATGCGGTGTCGGCATCTCCGCTGGCGGATTTGCGATCGCGGCCGCAGTCTATCTGCTCGGCTTCGAGCGCTATCGGCCGATCGTACGCGCTTCAGTATTGCTCTCATTCCTCGGTTACCTGACGGTTTGCACGGGCATGATGTACGAACTTGGGTTGCCGTGGAGAATCTGGCATCCGATCTTCATGTGGAATCGGCACTCGATCCTGTTCGAGGTCTCCTGGTGCGTGATGCTCTACACAACTGTCTTGAGCCTGGAGTTCTCACCGGCTCTAGTCGAGAAGATTCCGATTCCGCGTCTCCGCGACTTCTATCTGAAATGGCATCACGAACTGCTCATCGGGTTGGTGCTGATGGGTGCAGTTCTTTCCTCGCTGCATCAATCGTTTTTGGGCGGACTCTATCTTCTGGCCAAAGGCAAAGTCGATCCGCTGTGGTATAGCCAGTATTTGCCAACGCTGTTCTACTTGTCTGCGGTTCCGGCTGGGTTGGCGGCAACGATCATGGCGGTTTATCTCTGTACTCGATCGCTGAATGCGCGTGTGGATCCCGGCATTCTCACGGAGATGAGTCAAGTGATCGCGCCTTTGCTTTATGTCTATGCGCTGTTCCGCGGCATTGACCTTTTCACCCACGGCGGCGCGGCCCGCATCTTTGCCTGGCGCGAGGAAACTGGACTGTTCTGGCTGGAGATTGGCCTCTTCGTCATCGCTCCGATCATCCTGCTCAGCCAGGAGAAGATCCGCCGCAACCCGCAACACCTCTACTTCACCTGCTCTCTCGTCGTGATGGGTTTCATCGCCAATCGCTTGAACATTTCGGTAACGGCGTTCCAAAGCACCTCTGGCTTCTACTACGTGCCGAAGTGGACTGAATTCGCACTAACGCTCGCAACCGTGACGGCGGCAGCGGTCATCTTTCACTACGCGGTTCTCTATCTCGACATCCTGCCCAAGAATCGGGTTCACGAGGCGTCAAAAGAAGATGTGACTTGGATGGTCACACCGAATCTGATCGGTGGAAGAGCGTAGAGAATTCGGCAAAATCGCTTGATGAGCGCCGTTGGTAGACTCGACGGCGCTCTCTCTTTTCCCATCACTTTCTTCACGACATTATGTCGTTTGGCTTGACCGGACCGGTGAATTACACTGAATCGCTCCATTGTGGACCCGGCGGCCTCTTGAGAAAAATGCGAATCCTTCTGATCACGAGCGCAGTTCTTCTACTGGCATCTGTTGTTGTGGCCGAAACCCAGCATGAACTCAACCTCATGCCCATGCCCGCCTCGATTCAAGCTGGAATAGGGCAACTCCAGATCGATCGCTCCTTTTCAGTTGCCATCGCCGGATCCAAGGATGCGACCCTGGCGCGCGGAGTGGACCGATTTGTTGTGGAACTTTCCCGCCAAACAGGAATTCCCCTTCAGGCACGACCGAGCGACTCGACAAAGCCGACTCTGCTGCTCCAAGCCCTCCGCGGAAGTGAGCGAGTGCAAAAGCTCGGCGAAGACGAATCTTATGAGTTGGTAGTCGACCAGTCGGGCGCGAAGCTCACTGCTCCAAATTCTTTAGGCATCATCCACGGCCTTCAGACTTTCCTGCAACTGGTGGAAACCACCCCAACGGGCTTCGCCGTGCCCGCCGTGACCATCAAAGATCAGCCTCGCTTCCCTTGGCGTGGCCTGTTGATTGACGTTGCACGCCACTTCATCCCTCTGGATGTGCTCAAACGCAACCTCGACGGAATGGCAGCGGTAAAGATGAACGTTCTGCACTGGCACTTGTACGACGACCAGGGCTTCCGGGTCGAGAGCAAGCGCTTTCCGAAGTTGCAGGGCGGGGGGTCCGACGGACTCTATTACACGCAAGCTGAGATTCGCGACTTCGTCGCTTACGCCCATGATCGAGGCATCCGAGTTATACCTGAGTTTGAAATGCCAGGCCACAGCCGTTCGCTGTTCGCCGGATATCCGGAACTGGCGAGCGGGCCGGGGCCTTATAAAGTCGAACCTGGCGGTGCCGATGCTGTCTTGGATCCCACACGCGAAGTAACCTACAAGTTCATCGACAAGTTCATTGAGGAAATGGCCACCCTCTTTCCTGACGCCTATTTTCATATTGGCGGAGACGAGGTCAACGGCCATGAGTGGGATGCGAATCCGAAGATCCAGGCTTTCATCCACGCTCATGGGATGAAAAACAATGCGGATCTGCAAGCTTTTTTCAATCAGCGTCTGCAGAAAATTCTGACCAAGCACCACAAGATCATGATGGGATGGGATGAGGTGCTGCATCCGGATCTGCCCAAGACTGTTGTCGTGCAGTCGTGGCGCGGACAGCAATCGTTGGCCACCGCGGCCCAGCAGGGCTACAGCGGCCTGATCTCTTTTGGCTTTTACCTTGACCTGATGTGGCCGGCTGCGCGGCACTATGCCGTCGACCCAATGATCGGCGAGACAGCGTCGCTGAATCCCGCGGAGAAGAGTCGCATCCTTGGCGGCGAGGCCTGCATGTGGTCGGAATGGGTAACTCCCGAAAACATCGATTCCAGAATCTGGCCACGCAACGCCGCCATTGCAGAACGACTGTGGTCTTCGCCCGAGGTACAAGATCCAGGCTCGATGTACACGAGGCTGGGCAAGTTAAGCTGGCGTCTCGAATGGCTTGGGCTGACGCACAGGTCCTCGATGACTCCTGCATTGCATCGGCTGTCAGGGACCGATGACATAGCTGCACTGCATACCCTGGCGGAAGTCGTCGAGCCGATGAAAGACTACGCACGTATCAGTAGCCTAAAGGGTACGTGGGATTTCCGGGCCCCTTTAAACCGACTGGTGGACATCGCCCGCCCAGAGAGCGATCAGGCAAGGCGCTTTCGCGATTCCGTGCAGGCGTATGTCGGAAGCGGCTATCAAGACCGCGCCGCCGAAGTACAGATCAGAGCCCTTCTCACGGCTTGGCGCGACAACAACGCCATACTGCATCCCGTTCTAGAGCAATCTTTCCTGCTGCAAGAACTCGCGCCCCTCTCGGAGAATCTCTCCTCTTTAGGAGTGGCAGGTCTGGTGGCGCTCGACTCTCTCGCGAAATCCGCACCGCCGTCAGATTCGTGGAGGACAGAACAACTCGCACTCGTTGAGCGGGCAAAAACGCCCAAGGCCGACTTGCTGCTCATGATAGCGGCACCGGTGCAGCAGTTGATTGAAGCCAGCGCGGGACAGGTCCAGAAGCCGTAAATCTGATGTCAGGCCTGACGATTTCTTGATCTCAATTCATTTGACCTGAATACCAAACTGCGTCACAATCGGCGCGGTTGGTTGGAATTCCCCTCCTGTTGTCCATCCATGAAAGGAGTTTCTATGGCATTCAACGGCTTACAGCCGGCTAGTGGGCCTTTCTTTCTTGCGCCCGGAGCCGCTACCTGGATCACGGTCTGGTTCGGCGATCCTGGCGATGACCACGGCGCCCAATGGATTATGGCGCATCCGATTTCCGCTGACACTCAGCCGCCCGCTCAACTCACCGTTTCCGATTTCACCAAGGAACTGCACTACTCGATCGGGCAAGTGCAGGAGAACGGGGCGCCCGTCTACCGCTACTTCGACCCTTACTACCGCTATTCGGTGACGGTCACGAATACCGGAAGCAGCGGAGTGTTCTTCAACGTGCAGGGCGGCGGAAACACATAAGGAGGAGTCGTTATGGCATCTACGAAGCGAATGTTGCTAGTCACCGATGCGGCCGGTCGAGTATTGGCCGCGGCTCATCCCAACGAAGGCAGCGCCTCTAAGATGAATGTTGGGCTCGCACCCATGCCGGGACAGGAGATCCATGAAGTCGAAGTACCGGAGGCTCTGCTCCGCTTGAAGGCCGGACACGAGTTTCACATGGCGCTCTCGCATGCAAAGTTTCAGCAGGCGACCGGCAAGTTGGAATTTCCCGAAGTCAGCTACAAGAAGGTTAAACATTGAGAGTCACCCGCTAGACGGCGAGACTGCCTTTCTGGCGGGCATTTCACTAAAATGCGAGGCTGGCATGGCGGTTCGCGTCCGTGTATCATAGCCGCACAATTTCGCCGCGCCGGAGGATCCCACCATGAACTATCGCCAGGCCTTAGCCATCATGGCCTTATCTGTGGCCGTGATGACGACGCTCACCGTCGCTCAGAATTCTTCCTCTCTCAGTGCTCAAGGTCGAGGAATCTCCAACCGTGGTCTGGTCTCCCATGGTCCACAGGGCGTGAGCGGTTTAACGTTCACCCTGATTGACTACCCGGGCGCGATCGCGGAGCAGTTCCCGTTCGGCATCAACGATAGCGGCAAGATTGCCGGCTACTACAATCTTCCCGACGGAACCGCCAGAAGTTATTTGCTGCAGGGAAAAGCATTCAAGGACGTGGTCTTCCCGGGAGCGGCCGTCACGCTGGCCTTCGGCATCAACAAGTCGGGCACCGTCGTCGGAACCTATTCCCCGACCACTTCCAGCCTTGACAGTCACGGGTTTACTTTCAAAGGGACCTCTTACAAGAGCTTTGATTTCCCCGGCTCAACCTACACGAACCCGTACAACATCAATGTCAGCGGCGACATCGTGGGCATCTATGCCAACGCAGATATGGTGGCCCACGCGTTCCTGCTCCACAAAGGGACTTTCACGAGTTTCGACGCGCCATTCGGCCAAGTTCTCACCGCTCCCTATGCCATCAACAAAAAGGGGACGATCGTTGGCATCTACCAGTTACCTCAGGATGGAACGAACCACGGGTTTATTCTCGACAACGGTACGTACACACAGGTGGATTTCCCGGGCGCCGTTTCGACGGACCTCAACGGAATCAACGATTCCGGCGATATCGTCGGCGACTACACCTCTGACGGTTCCACGTACCACTGCTTTCTGTTGCGCGCTGGAACCTTCACCAGCTTCGACGTCCCCTTTCCGGGCTCAGCGTTGAACGGCGCGACCGGGATCAACAACAACGGTCAGATCATTGGAACGTACGGCGCCAACGACAACACGACGTTCTACAGCTTCGGGTTTCTGACCAGCCACTGAGAGTGGGTGCTGAGTCGGAGGAACCTGCGGAGCGCGTGGAAGTCCGGGCTGCAAGAAATAGCTCATATCTTATGGGTGACGAGCCGCGGGTTCCTATGCGTGACAGGGAATTGGAAATGATTTCACTAATGCGTCATTCGCGTGTGCTGGCCTTTCTTCTTTCACTCTGAGCCAGTTCTTCGCGATTTGTCGCATGTGCAGGTAGAAGGGCAAGTTCGACCCTTCGTGGGAACCCGATAACACGGGGATCCGGCGCGACGGAACCCGTGCTACAGGCATCAACAACCAACTGTCAGATGGTTGGCCAATACGGCGCCGACGCTGGCAGCATCGCTTGCAGTTTCGCCTTCCTCGCAAATCAAAGGACGCGCTTCGAGACGGCCACAGAATTCCTGAGCCCACTCAGAGTAGTCCTTTAACTCGGGCCCAGGCAGTTCATTTCCTTCGAGATCGAGGACACTCATGAAGAACACGGCAGTCCCACTCACTCTCTCCATCGCGTTCACTCTTTTCTTCAGCTTGGCTACCGTGCCCGCTCAGGCACAGAACATCGCTCCAACTCTGGACTCCAGCTTCATGCTGGCGTTCGGCTGCAACGAACTGGCGCAGTCTGATGGTGTCAACGGAGTCGGGGTCACCAGTTGCGACTACCCTGCGGCCACAACCTTCGACGGTGCCAGTGATTTCAACTGGTCCGGCGACGTCGACAGTTACTATCTCGGCTTCTGTGGCTCCCGCGACAGCAGCGGCGACTACTTTCCTTTCGGCACGCCGATTCTACCTATCGCCGGATCCTCGGACTGCAGTTGGATTGTGGGAGGCTACAACTTCATCTATCACAACGGAACTTTCTTCGACGGCAGCGGCGGAGTGCAAACGTACTGGTACCAGATCCTGACAAATTCGCTGGGTGATGCTTTTGTGCTCGGTCAAACTGCCAGCGGAACCATCCTGGCTAAGTTCAGCGGCGTCAACAACAGCAGGACCTTCGCCACGAGCATCTCGGTACCAGCGTCAGTGATGGCTCGCGATAAAGGCGGCAACATCTACTTGGCCGGCAGCGGTCAGATCACGAAATACTCTCCAAACGCCGGGCAGATGCTTTACACGAAGACGATTCCTGGAGCGTTCATCGGATCCATCTCAGTTGACAAATATGGCGACGTCTATCTGGCGGGCACAACGAATGGGGGCATTCCCATATCGTTTGCACCCCAGCCACAACCGGGTGGCGAAACGGATTCGTTCCTGACCGTGCTGAGTCCAAAAGGCGATCGCATTGTCTACTCCACCTACATTGGCGGAAGCGGCGGCGATTATGCGGCGGGCGTGAAAGGTGGCAGCGGCGCCTCCGTGATGGGAACAGAGCAGTCTTACGACTGGGATGGAAGACAGGGCGAGTGTCCGGGCGAGTACAGCAACTGCTCGGAGGCGATCTTCGTTTCCACTTTTGGCCCGTTCCGCAATTCCACCTTGCCGACGAAATTGGCTTTCGGCAAGCGGGTGGTCGGGACCACGACTATCAAGAAGGTGACGTTCAAGAATACTGGAGACATGCCTTTACACATCACCGCGGTACAAACCACGGGCACGGAATACGCCCAGTCCAATACCTGTTCGGCCCCCGTTAACCCGGATAAAACGTGCTCGATCACGGTAGCATTCACTCCGTTTTCGGTGGGCGAGCACGACGAAACACTGACGGTGACAAGTGACTCCCTGGTCAGTCCGCAACAGATCATCTTGACCGGAGCGGGCAAGTAACTCTGGTCCTCCAGATCAGCGATTGGAGTCGCTAAGGCGGGCGCGATCAAAACGGGCCCACGCCTTGTACCTGGCAAAGTGTGAGCCCGTTCGTCTTAGCGTAAAACAGTTATCAACGTTCCTAGGGCAACGGCGTCACTAGTAAACCCGTGAAGGAAACACTCCTACCGATGAGACTCCATTGCTACTGAACGGATCAGCAAACGGCGAGCCCGGAAGTTCCAGCGTGCAACCCGTCGTATTCTGTATCTTCAAAAGCGCTACCGAAGAGGGCGCTCCATACTCGGCTACTGCCAGTGCGCCCCCTGCTCCAGCAGTTGTGATGGTGTTCAATCCAGCTGGGGTCGTCCAGAAAGACGGCGCGAGAGCGGTGGGATTGGTGTATGCCCCCGTGCAGGTTCCAGCAGCAGAGACAACCCCAGTCACTTGGGAGACCCGCGCGGTTGTGACCTGGCCTGACGCGTTGTTCGTGATGTAGAGATAGAAGTTCCCTCCAACTGCCGCCGGGCTGAGCCAAACGTCCCGCGAGTTCAGTCCGGGCCCCAGATTCACGCCGCCAGCGGACGCCGGTCCACCGAAATCAGCCGTTGGTGTAAGCGCGCCAGTCGGCATGATTCGAGCGGTTTCCACTTCGGCAAACCCAGGTTGCCTGTCGCCAAACACGGCGTACTTGCCGTTCTTGGTAATGTCTACGCTCTCCGGCAGTCCGCCTTGAGCACCGGAACCGGTAGAGAAAAAGATGGCAAGCGGTGTCAGCGTCCCGCCGCCAATTTTGAAAGACTGGATCGAACCGTCTCCATAAGTGACGACGAGAACGTGAGGCCCCGCCTTCGTGACCGCCATGCTCATAACCGGCGTGCCACCCAAGCCAACTGCCGTCGTCGAAGAACTCCAGAACAGTTGGCAATTTGGCCCAGCTTTGTAGAAGGCAATCTTGTTTTCTCCGGTGAAGGCCGCAAAAAAATACGGGAAGCCGACACGGCGGTCGATTGCGAGAGGAATGTATTTATTGATAAATCCGCCACTCGACGGATCGTTGTAATTACCGACTAAGGTAAGCGCACCGCCGCCGCCGATCGAGAAGGACGCGACATCCCCGGTGGGAAACGACGACGCTCCGAGTGGATCGGAAACGAACAGGCAGTTCGATCCCGCGATCGTGCCCGCCACATCGTGCACGGGCGCCGGAAATGCTGCAAATCCTGTGCTGTTGGTTGCGAACGGCGAGCCTGTCATCAGAGACAGAGCCGGACCTCCAATGACGGTGTATCCGGTGGCGGTATTAGCACCGGAGATCGGGTTGTTGTCGTTCACATAGACAAACTGCGCGCTGACAAATTGCGGGCACAACAGGGCTCCGACAAGTATCGCGCCAAGCGCAAAGCGGTTGGACGTTATTCTCATGTTGTTCTCCTTGTGACGATGTGTTCCAGGGGCCGTGTGTCTAGAGCTACGAATTCTTGGGACGACGTCCCCTGGAGGCAGGTTCTGCCTCAGGGCGACATAGTCTTGTGATCGTTGCGACGATCGGCACTTTTCTTCCCGAACTTATGGAGAGCAATGAAGGCGCCTAAGGGCAGGGGACCCCAAGTCTCGCACAGCCCCACGATCCGTACGAAACCACGCCCGGACGACAATACTACAGATGGACAGCAATGTCGCGTAACATCACCGGAACCGGCAGTTCGAGTGAATGACTGAACCGTGCTGAAGATGCAGATTCGGTCTCCGGCAGCGTAGGACCGGCTCGCCGCGCGGTCTGGAAGCTCTTGGGCAAGCGGCTAGCGACGCCGTATTCGTAAGATTGTCATTCCGAGCGCAGCGAGGAATCTGCTCGGTCCCGCGTGCGCCCAAAACCTCAGATCGCCTCTAACGCCTGATCCAAATCCGCGAGAATATCTTCGACATCTTCGATCCCGACCGAGATGCGCACCAGTCCGTCCGTGATCCCGATCTTGCGCCGTCCTTCTTCGCCGACCGCGGCGTGCGTCATTGTGGCTGGATGCGAGATCAGAGTCTCGACTCCGCCGAGGGATTCGCCCAGCGAGCAGACACGCACTTTGCGCAGCATCTTGTTCGCATTTGCCAGCGATCCCGTTTCAAACGAAATCAACGCGCCAAACCCGGACATCTGCCGCTTCGCCAACTCATGTTGCGGATGCGACGCCAATCCTGGGTAAAAGACCTTCTGCACCTTCTTATGTTGCGCCAGATAGTCCGCGACTTTGCGTCCGTTCAAATCATGCTGCACCATTCGAACAGCCAGTGTTTTCACGCCGCGCAAAATCAGCCAGCATTCGAACGGAGACATGATCGCTCCAGCAGCTTTCTGCAAGAACGCCAGCTTCTCCGCTTGCTCGGGCTTGGTGCAGACGACGACTCCGCCGAGTCCATCGCTGTGGCCGTTGAGAAACTTGGTGGTGGAGTGCATGACCATGTCTGCGCCGAGTTCGATTGGTTGCTGGAAGTAGGGCGACATGAACGTGTTGTCCACCACGACTTCCGCTCCGTGACGATGGCTCAGATCGCAAAGCGCGCGCACATCGCAGAGTTCCATCATCGGATTCGTTGGAGTTTCGAGGAAGACCAGACGCGTGTTCTTCTGGAACGCAGCTTCGACGGCTTTGAGGTCTGACGTGTTCACGTAGCTGAACGTCAATCCAAAGTTCGTCAGCACCTGATTGAATAGCCGCGGAGTTCCTCCATAGAGATTGTGTCCCGCAATGACGTGATCGCCGGACTTGAGCATCGTCGCAATCGCGTTGATTGCAGCCATTCCGCTGGCGAAAACCTTGGCGGCAACTCCACCTTCGAGCGCAGCCAGATTCGTCTCGAGCCGATCGCGCGTGGGATTCGACACGCGCGAATACTCGTATCCTTTGTGCTTGCCAATTTCTTCCTGCACATAAGTGGACGACAAGTAGATAGGCACGTTGACTGCGCCTGTTGCTGGCTCAGGTTCTTGTCCGGCGTGAATGGCGCGGGTGGAAAAGCCTTGCTTTGCGGAAGCTGGATGTTTGGTCAAGGAATGAGTCCTCGGAATGGAGAGTCTGAAGAAGAACATTTTCCCAAAACGGGAAAGTGTGTACTACTTAGTCATCATACCCAAGCCCACCCCCTCCCCCCCCGGGTCTAATGAAGTCATAGACTTGGAGGTTGTCGGGCGCTGGGTCCTTGAAGAATAAGGACTTACGGGTAAAGTATATATAAATCAAAGACTTAGGTCATTTCTATCCCGGTTTGGCCCTTTACGGCCGAACTAGGGGAGGACAGATGCTCCCCACGCAAATCTTCGATTGCTTGAACTTCTATTTTAGCAGGCGGTGTCAAGGTGCTTCGGGTTTTGTGGAGACAATCGCGGTAGAAACAATCGGAGTGTTGAACAGGCGAATCGCATTTCGGAAAGGCTCATAGTTATAAAATGCGAGTGCAGAAGGCAGACGCCGATGACCCAAACCACAACGCGACCAACGACGCCGGCGATTTCGCCATTCTTCATCGTCAGCAACGTCGATCAAACCATCGCTTTTTACCGCGACAAGCTTGGCTTTGAGACGAGATTCCAGCAGCCGGACGGAAGCCCTTTTTTCGCCATCCTCGGCCGCGACGGATCGCAGATCTTCGTCAAGTCCGACAAAGACGCGCCGCCGCTGCCGAACCCAAAGCGCAATCCCGAGATGAGGTGGGATGCCTTCGTCTTTGCCCCAGACCCGGACGAACTCGCCGCGGAATTTGCCGAAAGAGGAGCGGCCTTCAGCATGCCGCTCCAGGATACCCACGATGGTCTTCGCGGCTTCGAGATTTCGGACCCTGACGGCTATGTCTTGTTCTTCGGGAGACCAAGGTAGGGGGCGGGGCAAAGCGGGGTTCTAGGACATCCTAAGTTGTCGTTTGTAGGATATTTTGAAGTTTCACACCGTTTTGGCCCGACAGGGGTTCTAACGATGACATATGAGCAGGTAACAAAACTCTTCAGAAGATTCAAGACAGCAAGCACATGGCCCACCAAACATCCGCGATTGTTTCACTTTCATCGCGACGTCGGTGAGGAATATACCCTTGATCTTTATGATGTCGATGGAAGAGCTCGTTATCTTCGGGTGCCATTCGATGAGCTACGCGAATATGTTGAACCGAACGGCGAGACCGACTCGAAGAACGTCTATTTTCGGTTGAAAAGTCCGAGTCGAAGTTAATTTCGAAACAGCCCACTACCTGAATCTTGAGTTTCTACTTTTCGGGCCCGAAGCGGCGGCCGATCGTGCCGGGAACTGGCAGTGGCGAACGTTGAGGCCCTGTGGGTGCGCTATTACCCAGTCAACAACGATGCGACCTTCAGAAACCGGCCATTGGGCGATTCGGACAAAGGGAAGGTTGGGCAGAAATTCAAGGTTCAAAGGGTATTCAGGCTCGGGATGGACAATGCCAAATACCTCGCTGGCAGCAGCGTTGACCGCTATGAGGAGAATTGCTGATATTTCTTTGCGGCAGGGCACAATACTCTCACCATCAGGACCAAGCTTTATGAAAACTGAGTTCTTAAGGTCGGTGTAGTTGCTGGCGTCCGCAACAGGACTCCCGATCCTATGAATGAAATGCTCTTCAGAAACAAGCGCCCACTTTGCTGTTGCTGAGTTGAAAAGTACCGCACCGCCAGGATGGCTTGAAACAATGGCGAGGACGCGGGGCATTGCGTAACCCTTAAGCTGCTTATTCTTTTGCTTCGCCTTGTTGCAGATATTTTGAGTAAGAAGCCCAATCGCGCCCCCGCTAATCCCCGCTGGTATCACCTTCGGTATGCGAGAACGCTTGCTAACCGCGTCTTGGTCAAGCGACGTAGCCTCCACAACGAATTGATTCTTGGGCAAGCGTTTGAACAATGGGGCACGCGAAGCGCAACAGATGAAATCAACACCGCCAGTCCCAATCTGCTCATTGATTTCCGGGTGAACACCCATGGAGGTAAGCAGATGAAACGTAATCGCTTCAGCTATTGCCGCTTCGAGCTCCGACTTCCGAGCACGCTCGAAGCGGTTTGAATTCTTAGGGTATTTGGCTCGCAGATATTCCGAATACCAATTCAAGACGCTTTCGAGATTGTACTCGGCATCCATGTAAGGTCAGCGTATCACTGGTGTACTCCAGTTTGCTGAGAAGGAGGCGGCCGAGTGCCCCAGGTCTCGCGGGTTTCGAGACCTGAGATACCACTGCCATATGAAGTTTAAGTTCAGGAGTTCTCTCGCGCTCGCGGCGAGAAGATGGGTCGGTCGAGGGCCACTGTGATCTTAGTGCGAAGATCCCAAGGTTGAGGTTTTCGTGGAATCCTGCTTCTGCGCAAAGTGTGCGCAGAAATGGGGCACCCAACAATCACCTTGGTTTCGTCAGTTACCGCCTTAGCGCCTTCGCCTTCTCGTCATACGACCGAGCTTCGGAGTGCTCGCCCAATTTGCGACTTGTCGCCGCGAGCATTCCGTACCGCAAGGATTCTTCCGGGCCGGAGGATTTCGACTGGAGGCAAAGGATGAATTCACGCTTGGCGCGCTGAAATTCCTTCAACTCATAAAGGGTATATCCGTAGCAGTAGTGAAATGCGGCCTGCCATTCTTCGCTGACTTCGAACGCATTGGCGCGTTCGAATTGTTCTCTCGCCTCGGGGTATCGAGAGAGTTCGAAATAGCAACAACCGAGATGACAATGAACATCGCTCCGAACTTCACTGTCGAGTTGGAACGTGATTGCCTCTTCCAGAAGAGGGCGCGCCTCCTCTTTCCTTTCGAGACCTACTAGAGAAAATGCTCGCTGTACTTGTACCAACTCGTAGAGATCACGTCCTTCGGTAGTGTTAAACAACACTCTATATCGAATCAACATCTCTGCCAGAGCTTCGACTCCTTCAACCCGCTTGTCCTGGTCCAGAAGTGACAGTGCGCAAAAGAAATCGATTTCTGCGAGGGCCTGCGTATGGCCTTGCGCAAGGCGCTTCGCCTCGGCGATTGAGAGTTCCGCATCCCCAAAGTGTCCCGCACTCTGTTGTCGATTTGCCTCTTGCAGTAGGATCCCTATCTTGTTAAGGGGATCGTTGGGATCAGATGTCGGAATGATGGTGTTCGGCAAATTCTCCCTCAAAAGTGCAAGCAAAGGGTGAGACTCTGATTTGAAGGCATTAGGGCATTCGTCAAAACGTAAGTGACGTTAACATCCCCACCACGCTCATTGACCCGCAAAGGCAGCCAGTTCTACTTATTGGGCTCGAATCCCCGCCCCACCCGGAACACGTGCCCATCGGGATGGCGAAGGTGCATCTCGCGAACGTTCCACGGCATGTCGGTGGGCGGAAATGTGATCTCCAGCCCGGAGGCGACGCAGTGCTTGTGCATCTCGTCCACGTCGTCCACCCAGACCGACATCCAGACGCCCTTGTCGGCGGCTTCGTCTCCGTCCTGCTGAAACGTGGTGGTGTTTGTGCCGCGGCCGCGGCCTCCCTGCGCTCCCTGACAAAGAAAGATGCACGTTTCCGTGCCCGATCCAACCGCGCCAAACGTTGGAGGCGTTCCCCAGTCCCACAACTTCTTCCATCCCCACTTCTCAAACCACGCGACCGTGGTGGCGATATCGGACACGTTCAAGATCGGAGTAAGACCTTTGGCTTCCATAGCGGAAGCAGGATAACACCGCCATATGAAGTTTGAGGTTTTGGAGGTCTCTCGCTCTCGCGGTGCGAAGATGTGCCGTTCGAGAGCCAGTGTGATCTTAGTGCGAAGAGCCCATGGTTGAGGTTTTCGTGGAATCCCACTTCTGCGCAAAGTACGCGCAGAAATGGGGTACCCGGCTTACACCTATCTTCGTGCTAAAACAACCTCGGCGGCGCGAGCCCTGGGGTGGTCGGCCCCCATGTTTCCAGGCTTGCCTTGAGATCATCCGCGACTTCCGCCGATCTGGCAGTCACAGTGATGTGATCATCGTTACTTATGAAGGCAACCCATTCGCCTGACGGATGGACGACGTAAGCATCCCACTCTGCTAACAAAACAAGCAGGAGAACAGCAGAGAATTCGTTTGACTCGTCTTTCCTAAATAAGTGAGCCCTCGCGGCTTCAAGGGATCGATTCTCCCCGAAACCCATCCTGAACCTTTCCAGCGCACTCACCACTACAGCTTCCATTTCAGGCACCGCTATGCCTGTTCTCCTGATCCATACCAGTCCTCCGGAGAATGCCTCCGCCACGTGACTCCCCAAGAACGCTATTGCGGTGGCTGTTGGAAGAAGACCGCGCCAGGGCATCGTCGATAGGTCAACCACATAGGTGTGGCTTTTGCTAGGCACGCGGAGTAAGCCATCAACGTCGAACTCAAGCTGCAATGGCGATTGTTTGCACCACTCCATTGCCTCTTTGTCTGTAAACGTTTCCATTTCAATCCTCTTCTGGAATAAGTACCGACTCTTCCAGATGGCGCAGCCTTGATCATTCACTCAAAATGAAGTAGATGGCCACCCACGCTAAGGAACTAAGGAACTATTACATCACCGCCTAGTCCACGCATCAACTGAGCCCAATCATCATAACCATACCCCCGCCTTCGTCGCTAGCGCGTTCCCAGGATGCGCTAGCTGAGGTGTCATGAGACCCCCGTTAGGATCGTAGTGGGTTACTCGGCCAGGGGCTTGGGTGCCCCAGGTCTCGCGGTTCCGAGACCTGGGATTCCACGGCCGTATGAAGTTCGAGGTTTTGGAGCTCTCTCGCGCTCGCAGTGAGAAGATGTGGCGTTGAGGACCAGTGTGATCTTAGTGCGAAGAGCCCATGGTTGAGGTATTCGTGGAATCCCACTTCTGCGCAAAGTACGCGCAGAAATGGGGCACCCGGCTTTGTTCACTTGCGGGTTTGCGGCGACTGAGAAGGATGCGATCTATTGCTCTCCCCCTGCGAAGTCGGTTCCCCAGACCACGTTCGTACCCCAAACCACGTTGGTGCCCCAGACCACATTGGTTCCCCACACGACGTTGGTGCCCCAAACCACGTTAGAGCCCCATGGTTCATCCGTTCCGCCCCACAACGGTGAACTGCCGGCAGTAGAGGCCGCGGGCCCGACTACAAACTGCGATGTGCCCCAGACGGATGGGTAAGACCACGTTGCTGTGGTACTCCAGACTGCGGTCGAGTTCGGTTTGAAGCTGACTGTGTTCGTGTTGGTGTTGAACGCCGCGGTCGGAGACATCGCCGTTCCCCTAGCCACGTCTGTATTGTTCATCGCTGCGTCGAGATCAACATAGCCAGCACCGACCGTGAAAACATCATACTGGTCCGTGTAGATGACCCCAGTCGCTGGATCGGTGGTACTGCTGTAGGCTGGCAAGGACTTCCACGCGGTCTTCATCAAGCGAGCCTTGACCTGATCCGGATTGAGGGTGGGATGTTTCTGCAACAGATCGGCGACAACGCCGCTCACCACGCCGGCCGCCATGCTGGTACCACTCAGGGTGAAGTAACTCGAGGATGACGCCGAACTGCCGCCGTTAACATAGAAGCTGTTGGGGACTCGGTTACCGGGATAAGTGTTGTACAGTGTCGAGCCCGGAGCTTCGAGAGAAACCAGCAGGTTTCCCGGCGCAACGAGATCGGGCTTGGCGACGGCGTCGAGCACGGATGGACCCTTCGAACTGTAGCTGGCCATCACGTCGTCAGCGCGGGTGGGAGTGCCAAGCGGTTTCATGGCGCCGACGGTGATCACGTAAGGATCGTTGCCGGGCGAGGTAACGGTGCCATATCCATTGGTGGGCTGGAAGCGGCCGTTGTTGCCCGCTGCCACGACCACGACGATCCCGTTCTTCCATGCGGCCTCGACGGCCTGACA
>Ga0302323_100000375_pt1 | contig 35232 bp, 31 predicted proteins | sample Fen_T0_3_FD_201950 | JGI IMG/M metagenome (GOLD analysis project Ga0302323, IMG submission 201950) | Peat permafrost microbial communities from Stordalen Mire near Abisko, Sweden - Fen_T0_3 | ecosystem: Environmental > Terrestrial > Soil > Wetlands > Permafrost | place: Sweden: Abisko...
GCGCCCTCGGCCGCCCCCAGGCCCGATCGTCCACTCGACCTGTTGTCCCCGTATTGATCAAAGGAGCCGCGGAGGTGCAGTGCGACCCGAAGTCGAGGCTCGAGGTATGGCAACGCCGCGGCATCGCGCATGCTTCCCTGGTGCTTTCGCTGCTGGCGGCTGGCCCGCGTAACGCGCTCGCTAGCGGAGCCGGGGCCGCGAATACCGCCGTGCAGCGACGGACCCAAGCAGAAGCCAAGTACGAAGAAGGTGTCGAGGCGTACCGCGGTGCGCGCTACGCCGACGCCGCACGTCTATTCCTGGAAGCCGACGATATCTCGCCGAGCGCAGCGTTGTCGTACAACATTGCGCGCGCCTACGAGAAGCTCCATGACGACGCGCAAACGCTGCGCTGGTATCGAAATTTCCTGCGCCTAAATCCACGGGCGACGAATGCGGCTGAGGTGGACGGGTACGTTCATTCGCTGAGCGCAGCGCTGGCCAAACAGGGATTCCAACAGTTGACCATTTTGACGTCGCCACCTGGCGCCACGGTCGCCATCGACGGAACCCCTTTGGGAGTGAGCCCGCTGACCGTCGAAATACGTCCCGGCAACCACAGTGCGCTGCTTAGCCGTCGAGGCTTCTCGGACTTCAACAGCACATTCGTACTGCCCCGAGCCACCCCGATCGATTTGACAGCTAGCTTGCAAGCGACACGCAGCAGCAGCCAAGCTGCCAGCGAGGCCGGCCGAGAGCCGAGGCGTCGCTTCGGAATCGTGCCCTATCTCACCTTGGGCGCCGCGGCAGCATGCCTCGGCGGCGCGGCGATTTTCGAGCTGTCGCGGCGCTCCGCCGAGCGCTCCGCCGCGAACGAGCAAGTGCAACTCGACTACGGACGAGACATCGACGCGATGAACGCTCGCCAAACGACGGCGCGCGTGCTGCTCGGCGGCGGCGCCGTGTTGGCGGTGACTGGCGCCGCACTGTTGGTTTTCAATACGCGACTGACGCCGGAGTCGCGCGCAGTCGTAGCTGGGGTGCCTGGCGGCGCCACACTCGCCTTAGAGCGGCGCTTCTAATGCAGAAAACGCGACTGCTGCGAGTGCTGCGCGCGCTACCGTTGGCACTGTTCGTTGCGCTCGGTTGGTCTTGCGCCAACGATCTGACCAAGAATTTAGACGGCAAAGCTTGCAACCAAAGCCACCAGTGCAGCACCGGCTACCAGTGCGACGAGACCTCGCTGATCTGCGTGCGCATCGCGACCGATCCGGCGAGCTGCGCGGAAGGAACCATCGCGTGCGACGGCAAGTGTGCGCGGCTCGATTCGGATCCTCAAAACTGCGGCGGCTGCGGTGCCACCTGCTCGGCGCCGCCCCACGGCGTGGCCATCTGCTTGAACGGCAACTGCAATTTCGCTTGTCCAGACTATTCCGCGTGCGGCGATGTGTGCGTGGATTTCCAGCATGACCCTGAAAATTGCGGGGCTTGCGCTCAAACCTGCAGCGCTCCACTCGATGGCAGCGCGCGCTGCGTCGCGGGCAGATGCCAGACCAGTTGTGCGTCCGGGCGGAAGAGCTGCGCTGACCGCTGTGTCGACCTGCAGAGCGACCCGGCAAATTGCGGCATGTGCGGCAAGAACTGCGAAGCCGGGCGAGTCTGCTCGAGCGGCATCTGCCAGGCGAGCTGCGAGGCCGGGCAGAGCAATTGCAACGGAGCCTGCCTCGATCTGTCAGACGCGGCGAATCACTGCGGCGACTGCGACACGGCCTGCCCCAGCCCGAACCACGGCAGCGCGCTATGTACAGCGTCGACTTGTGATTTCGAGTGCGCTGATGGCTACGAAAAATGCGGACCGAGCTGTGTCGACACTCAACACAGTCCGACGAACTGCGGTGATTGCAAGCACGCATGCGACGCGCCCGTGAATGGCACCGCGACCTGCGACGCTGGACGATGCGATTCGATTTGCAACGTCGGCTACGCCCAATGTGGCGATGCCTGCGTGAAAACCGACCAGGATCCGGCCAACTGCGGCGCGTGCGGCGCGAAGTGCCAACAGAACGAGGTATGCACGAGCGGCAAATGCACTTCAACGTGCCCGGCCGGTTCGAGCAATTGCGACGGCTCCTGTGTGAATCTGGCGACGGATCCGGGTCACTGCGGAAATTGCGCCGAAAGTTGTGCGGCCTCGGCCCACGCCAACGCTATTTGCCAGAACTCGGTCTGCGCCCTCGCCTGCGCCGCGGGCTACGGCGCATGCAACGGGGGCTGCCAGAAGTTCGATGCAGACCTGAACAATTGTGGAACTTGTGGCAAGATTTGCCCGGCCGCGGCCAATGGCGTTGCAGCCTGCAGCAGCGGGCAATGCGCACTAACTTGCAACGCGGGCTATGACAACTGTTCTGGCAGCTGCGTCAATCGAAGCTCGGATCCCAAGAACTGCGGCGCATGCGGAAAAGCCTGCGGAGCGAGCCAAGTTTGCGAAAATGGAAGTTGTGCGTTGGCCTGCGGCAACAAGAGCACCTGCGACGGCGCCTGCGTGGACACAACGAGCGACAGCTCCAACTGCGGCAGCTGCGGCAAGGTTTGCATGGCCCCCGCGCACGCCGCGCCCTCGTGTCGGGCGGGCAAATGTCAATTCAGCTGTCAGCTTCCGTTCATCGCCTGCGAGATGACCTGCGTCGACCCGAACACGGATTTGAACCATTGCGGCGACTGTCAGACGGTATGCAAGGCATCCGGCGGTGGCACCGCGACCTGCAGCGACGGGCAATGCGGCGTGAGCTGCCCCTCGGGCAAGTCCGGCTGCGACGGCAAATGCGTCGACCTCAAGTCCGATGACAAGAATTGCGGCGGCTGCGGGCAAGGGTGCAAAGGGGCGCTCGGCTGCCTGCTCGGTTACTGTCTTGGAATCTGAGAAACTCAGCAATGTCCTGCTGAGAAAATCGTTTCAAGTGTGTCAAGGGCGCCCAATGTGACGTTTTGCTACCGAGAGCGCGCTTTGCTCGTCCACATTTCTGCCGGGTTTCCGCTAATCGCGCGCTGGCACGTGGCGTGCTTGGGCCTGGACGCAACTCAACAGGAGGAACTTTCATGATTCGCTCTACAATCGTCGTCTGCGGTCTCGGTGCTCTGGTGCTCGCGCTCGGAAGTGGCTGCAACAAGGCCGCCGACGAGCAAGAAAAGGCCAGCAATGCCCAAACTAAGGCCAACGAAAAGATCGTCGAAGCCAATCAGGAAGCTGATAAAAAGGCGAACCAGGCGCAAGCCGATGCTGACAAGAAGATCGCCGAGGCGCAGGCCAGCTTCCTCAAGCTGCGCGAAGACTACCGGCACGATACCACCCAGAAGCTAGTCGATCTGGATCACAAGATCGCCGATCTGGAAGCCAAGTCGAAGACCTCGACCGGTAAGAAGAAAGCCGATCTCGACCTTCAGCTGGCGCAGATCCGCACGCAACGCGAAGCGTTCTCCAATGACTGGAAGACGATCGAGACCGCCTCCGCCGTGACTTGGGATTCGACCAAGACTCGCTTGGACAAGGAGTGGACTGATCTGAAGTCGTTGGTCGACCGCGCCGCGTAGGCCTAGCGCAGTAGAAAGCCCTCCAACGCGCTGGCCGCGCGCGAGGGCTTTTTCGTTCCGGCTGCTCGAGCCCGTTTAGGCGCCGAGCTTTTTCAGGCTAGCGAGCAGCACGCACACCGTGACCACCTCCATCGCGCTCTTGACCTGGGTCAAAGGCGGCATGGACGGCGCGATGCGAATATTGCGATCGCGCGGGTCCTTGCCATAGGGGAAAGTTGCGCCTGCGGCCGTGAGTTTCACGCCGGCCGCGTCCGCCAAGCGCACGACATCGCTGGCACAGCCATCCAATGTGTCCAAGCTGATGAAGTAACCGCCGTGGGGCTTGGTCCAGGATGCCACGCCCTTGCCAGCGAGCTCCTTGGCGAAGGCCTCCGTCACGGCTTCGAACTTCGGGCGCAACAGTTCGGCGTGGCTCTTCATGTGCCGTAGCACGCCCGCGAAATCTTTGAAAAAGCGCACGTGACGCAGCTGGTTCAGTTTGTCCGGGCCAATCGTTTGGATGCTGCTGTGACGTTTGACGTCGGCGACGTTGGCGGGGCTGGATGCGAGCGCCGCGACGCCTGCGCCGGCGAACGAGATCTTCGATGTCGAACCGAACACGATCGCCCGATCCGGGTTGCCGGCTTCTGCGCAAGCAGTGAGCACATTGGCGAGCTTGTCACCTTCCGGGTACAAGTCGTGGACCGCGTAAGCGTTGTCCCAGAACAAGCGAAAATCGGGGGCCGCGGTTTTCATCGAGGCCAGGCGCTTGACCACGCTCTCGCTGTAGGTGGTGCCGGTGGGGTTGCTGTACTTCGGTACGCACCACATGCCCTTGATCGCCGGGTCACTGGCAACTAGGCGTTCGACCTCGGCCAAGTCCGGCCCTTCATCGTTCAAACCGACGGTCAGCATTTCGATGCCGTGATGCTCGCAGATCGCAAAATGACGGTCGTACCCGGGGCTCGGACAAATGAATTTCACCTTCTCGCGAGCCCAAGCTGAGCTGCCACCGGGCACCCCATGCAAGAGCGCGCGGACCACGGTGTCGTGCATCATGGTCAAGCTGGAAGCACCGCCAACGATCACCTGCGCGGCGGGCGCACCCAGCATTTCGGCGAAGATGGCCTTCATTTCCGGCAGGCCGTCGAGACCGCCGTAGTTGCGACCATCGCTACCATCGCTGCCCTTGTAGTCACTCTCGGACAACGCGACCGTGAGCTTGGAAGCGAGGTCGAGTTGCTCGGACGAGGGCTTGCCTCGCGTCATGTCCAGCTTGAGTCCCTGCGCCTTGAACGCGTTGTAACGCTGCTCGAGTTCTTGCGTGAGGGCTGCACGTTCCGGGGCGGAGAGTTTCGAGAGCTCGGTCATGATGCTGGGCTCTAACGAAATCTTGACGCGGGCGCCAGTCGCCCAGAATCGAACTTGGGACCGGGCCGAAAAGATGCCAATTCAGCGCGCTCCACTGGCTTTCGCCGGTTGACTTGCGGCCCGTGAGCCGAAGGCGCCGCCGCCCGCACGGCTCGAAGAGCGACGTTCGGGGTTAAAAATTCACGACTGGCGGGCGTAGCAGCCAGGGTGGGAAAACGCCTCATCACAGGGTCTCTGTCTGTTGTCCTCCTGCTGCTCGGGCAATCGGCCGACGCGCTACCGGGCACCCACGCGCCGGCAATCTCGACCTACGACACGCGCGCCTCGAGCGTCGTGCTCGCCTATCGCCATACTGCAAGCGACGCAGGGCCGCTCAACACCTTCAGCTACAACGCTAACTTCAGCAATACCACGGGCGTTCTGAGCGCGCAGTTCGGCATTCACTACGTGAACTTCGACGCCAAAGCCAACGATTCCACGGCTCACGGCGTGGGCGCCAGTGGCGTCGCGCTGTTCGTTTTCCCCGTGGCAGCGCGCTGGGCGGACGGCGTGCCCAAAGCCGCCATCGCCTTCGACGTCGGATCCGTGCCAACCATGTACGTCAGTGGGCAGCGGCAATATGTGACCTTGCCCTTGGTGCTCGGCTTCGGTGTACCGCTCTCACCGCACCAGGCCATCACCTTTACGCCCTGGTTCGAGGCCTCGTTCAGCGCCAACCTCGATACGATCTTCAAATCGACAAACATCACGATCGATCCCAAGGCGCTGGACCCGATGATGAACGCGGATGGAACCGTCGGTGTCAAGCTGACCCAAAGTGACGTCGAAGCGGCGGTCAGGAAGGGCGTGAGCATCGACTCGGGCTTCTATGTGCCGATGCGCGCTGGACTCGAGGCTGGCATTCACGTCAGCCAAAGCGTGGATCTCAACCTATACTCCTCGATCGCGACGTTCGGTGGCGGCTTCGCGGGTAGCTCGGCGTTCACCCTCGGCGCAGGCTTGGGCTATCGCTGGGACGCGATCGTGCCCGCGGTCTTGCCGGTCGAGCGTCGCCTGGAACGCGAAGACTGCGACGCGATCGAAGTCCGCTTCCGCAGCTGCCCCAACTCGGACAAGTGGCTCACGCCCGAACAGCGCACGGGGCAAGCCAAGCCGGTTATGCCCAGCGTGCCCGCTGCGCTGGCGCCTGTGCCGGCGCAGCCTCCCGTTGGCCCGAAGCCGCCGCCAAAGCCCGCGGCGCCGCCCGCCCCGGCCCAGCCGCCTCCCGTAACCGCGAAGCCGCCCGCCCCGGCGCTAGCCCCTGCAACACCGCCTGCGCCACCGAGCGCTGTTTTCCCGAACTGAGCAGCTACCAGCTCAGGCTCTTCGAGACGGTCACTGGCTCGCCCACGAACGGGGTCACACGCGTGCGTGCGACGGCACTGAGCACACACGAGCGCAGCGAAGCCGGCGGCGAGGCGGCTCCGAAATGAACCGAGCTGGGCACGCCGGACGGCGCAAACGTCGCCACGATCTGCGCGTGAACGGGGCCATCTCCGCAGTTCCTCGCGGCGGCGCCGGCACGCGCGAGCGCCCGTGCGAGCTCTCCGCGGTCGGCGGGGCCGGGCGCGGCGGCGACTGGAGCGGGCCGCGCGGCGCGCGTTGCCGCATGCGCGGTGCTGCTGCTCGTGCGCTCGACCTCCACGCGCGGCGCGGGCGTCCCACGTTCGTAATCGATACGCGCGGCTGCCCCGTGCTCGAGTGGCAAATCACGCAACAACACGACGGGAATGTTCGAGGTCAGCGTGGCTGCCCAGCTCGGGCTGCGCGCGGCCTGATTCGAGAGTGGGTGATCGCCCTGCTCCGCCATTTGCCGCGTCGGGGTATGTTCGCTGATCTGCGCCCGAGCTTCGCCCCAATGCGCCGCGTGCTGCGCGAACAGCACCGCTCCGAATGTGACCACCGCGGACAGAAATGCCACGACGGACAGCTCGGTCGATCGCGCGTGCATGACGACCGGCGTAAAGCTCGCGGCGGTCGGTTCGGAATCCACGAGGGGCAGCACGCGCATCGGCGGCAGCACCCGCGTCGGCAATGGCTGAGTGAGCTCCGTGTCCGGCTCGTGCTCGATGCGGACGTTGTTCCAACCAGCGGTTTCGACGAGCTCTCGGCGCACCACGGGTTCGCGACGCGGCATTAAGCGGCGCGCGACTAACCGCGGATTGCGCGGCCTGGATGCACTGGGTTGACTGTCGATCACAGTGGCCTCCCTCGTAGGACCTCCTCCTACATAGCACGTCTGCCCCTATTCGAAATCGGGATCGAGCAAGATTTTGGGGGGCAACTGACGCCACCGAGAGCCATTTTGCCGCATTCCCGTCGCGGGACAGTGGCCGCGCACCGCTGCCGGTGATTTCTTCGAACCACAACGGTTGAAGCGACTTGACGCATGGCAGCGACAGTTTCTCGACCCGCTGGCTGTGATGCACCGCTCGCTCGGCCACTGGCACCTGCAACCGGTTCCAGTTCGGCGCCTCATATGTACGCTATCGTCCGCGCGATCGCGCAATGACCGAGACGAGACCCGAGCACCGCTGTGAAAAAAAAGACCGGCCGCGCGAGCAGCGCCTGCCAGGCCCGCGACGACGCGCCGCGCGCGCCTTCGCAATCAGCCTCTCGCTGCTCGGTCTCGCGGATTGCCGAGCGAGCGGTTCGAGCAGAGACGACCCAAATGCTGGTTTCCCGCGCAGCGAGACGTTCTATCTCGGCGGACGTCAATGGGGTGAACCGTCGACGTTCAATCCGCTGGGCACTGCGGGTTGGCCGATCAGCACGATGAACCTGCTCTACGAGACACTCCTGATGTACAACTCGATTACCGGCCAAATGCAGCCGTTGCTCGCCGAGTCATACACCGTTCACGACGACTCGGTTGAAGTCACGCTGAACCCGGCGGCGCGCTGGAACGATGGCAAGCCGGTCAGCGCGTGGGACGTGACCTTCACGTTCGAGCTGGGCAAGAAATACAAGAGCCTGAACATCGCGCCGATCTGGCAATATCTAGTGGCCGTTCGAGCGTACGGCAAAGACGGTCGAGAGGTGCTTCAGCCAACCCCCGGCGACGAGTATCCCCGGCGCGTGGTCTTCCAGCTGAACCTGGCGAAGAAAAATCCATTGGTCGTGCTCGACGCTTTGCAAGCGCAGATCATCGTCCCGCGCCACGTGATCGAGCCCTTGTTGGTCGAGCGCGGCAATGACCTGAACGAGTTCAAAAAACTCAAGTTCGACAAGGGCGCGGTGAGCTCCGGTCCGTACCGCCTGCTCTCCTCCAGTAGCGAGAAGATCGCCGTCGTACGCGACGACGCCTATTGGGGAAATCAGGCCTTGCACGGCGGCAAGAAGCCGGTCGCGAAATACGTCGTCCATCCTTTGTACAAGAGCAACGACGCCTTCAGCGTCGCGCTCCGGCAGGGCCGACTCGACATCTCCACCACGTTCGTGCCGCGCATTTGGCTGAAGACCAAGAAAGGGGTGCGCGGCTGGCTCGACCGAGAACCGTACTTTCTCAGTAGCTCCATTCCCATGTTGCTCGTCAACCACAAACGCGCGCCCTTGATGGACGTGCACCTGCGACGAGCGATGGCCTTCGCCATCAACTACAAAGACATCCGCGAATTGGCAGTCTCTGGATACAGCGAGCCACTAAAGCCGGGCATTATCTTGCCTTTCGGGCTAGAGCAGCGCTTCTTCTCGAAAGAGGATGCCGAAAAGTACGGCACTTGGTTCGACCCCGAGAAGGCCAAGACCGAGCTCAGAGCGGGCGGCTACCGGCCTGTGTACAGCCCCGACGGGGAGCTCGTAGAGACCCGTGACCGCGCCGGCAAGAAGCTGCCCACGCTATACGTCAAGTCACCCACGGGCTGGACCGATTGGGAATCGATCGTCCGCCTTGCGGTCAAGAGTATGCGCGCCGTGGGCATCGATGCGCGCGAGCGGTTCGTGGATACGAGCGTGTTTTGGAACGCCTTGTACGAAGGCGACTTCGATTTGATCATGCACACGCCGTCCACGCAGCCGTCGCCCTCCAAGCCCTGGTCCCGCTTCGAGGCCTTGCTCACGACCCAAGACTTCGTGCCCCTGGGCCAGAGAATGTACAAGAACATTGGCCGCTTCAACGACCCGCAAGCGCCCGGTTACCTGCCACGAATCGATGAACTCTTGGCGCAAATCCCCACTATCACCGACGACGGCGCACGGCTCGCCGCGTACCGCGAACTGAACGTGCTGTTCATGCAACAGCAACCAGATCTGCCGTTGGTTTATCGCCCAGACACCTTCTACGAGTTTAGCATCAAGCACTGGTCGAACCTACCGAGCGCAAGCAACCCCTACTTGCCGCCGCTGATCCCCGGCGACAGGTTGGGCACGAACATGCTTTGGGCAATCGAGCCCGTGGCTAACTGAGGCGCGCCGCGACTCGACGCCATGTTCAAAAATCACCCCAGAATCGGGCACATGCTCGGCCGCGCTGGCTGGTACTTCGTGACCTTCCTGGTCGCAGTCACGATCAACTTCTTCTTACCGCGCCTGGGTGATGCAAACCCTGTCGATACGATCATGACCAAAGTCAGCGATGGGCTGGACGCCGCGTCGGCCCGGGCGAAGGAAGAAGCCTACCTCAAGGAATTCAATCTGGTGGAAGTCGATGCCAGCGGTCAGGTGAAGCACGACGCGCGAGGCAAACCGATGCGAACTTCCCTCGGCAGCCAGTTCATCAACTATCTGAGCATGAGCTTGCGGGGTGACCTGGGTGGCTCGATCTTGCAGCATCCCAAGCGGGTGAGCGAGATCATCAGGACCGCACTGCCGTGGACGCTCGCACTGCAGCTGCCAACCATCGTCTTCGGCTGGCTGATCGGCAATCTGCTCGGAGCGCTGGCTGCTTACAAACGGGGCGTGTTCGACCAGGTGATGTATCCGATTGCGCTCTTGGCCAGTGCCATCCCGGCGTTCTGCTTCGGCATGCTGCTCGTGTACGTGCTGGGCATTCGCTTGGAGTGGTTCCCTGCCGTGGGTGGCTACGACGACGGGCTCACGTCAGAGGTCAGCTGGGCGTTCTTCCAAAGCGCAAGCTACTACTACGTGCTGCCGTTCTTGTCCGTATTCTTGATCGTGGTTGGTGGTCAGGCGATCGGCATGCGTTCGATGTGCATCTACGAGCTCGGCACCGACTATGTGAAGTATGCCAAACTGCTGGGCGTCAAAGAGCACAGGATCTTATTTTACATGTTCCGGAACGCGATGTTGCCCCAGCTCACCGGTTTGGCGCTCGCGCTCGGGACGATGGTGGGGGGGGCGTTGATTACGGAGATGATCTTCAGCTACCCCGGCCTGGGGATGGCGGTGCTCACTGCCATCCAGGGCAATGACTACCCATTGATCAGCGGCTGCACGCTACTCATCACGATCTGTGTGCTGTTCGCCAACTTCGGTGTCGACGTGCTGGTCGGCTTGCTCGATCCTCGCATCCGAACCGCGGGGCAGACGGGCAAATGAGATGAGACTGCTGAAAGATCTGTTTCGCTCCCCCTCCTTCGTGCTGGGGATGAGCTTGTTCGTGCTCACTCTGCTGCTGGCGCTGATCGGGCCGCTACTGACGCACGTGAGCGCAAATACGCGCGTCGGCCTGGCCTATATGCCGCCTTCCGCAGCCCACTGGCTGGGCACCGACCACATGGGCGTAGACATGATGTCCATGTTGGTCCAAGGCTTGCGTTCATCCTTGTACGTGGGGTTTCTGGCGGGCAGCGTGGCAACCTTGGTCGGCACTTTGATCGGCCTGTATGGGGGCTACAAAGGCGGCCTGATCGACGATCTGCTGACCGTAGGCACCAACCTGTTCTTGGTCATTCCCAGCTTGATCGTGCTGATCTTGCTCAGCGCCAGCATCGAAAATGGCCGTAGCCTGACCTTGATCGCGCTGATCATCGGCTGCACCACTTGGACCTGGAGCGCGCGAGCCGTTCGCGCGCAAGCATCTAGCTTGCGGAACCGCGATCACGTGGCCTTGGCCCGCATCAATGGCTACGGGACCTTCGGCATCGTGTTTCTCCACATCATGCCTTATCTGCTGTCCTACATCTTCATGGTGTTCATTTTGCAGATGGCTGCCGGCATCCTGTCTGAGGCTAGCCTCTCCATGCTCGGCCTCGGTCCCTACGATTCCGTCTCGCTCGGCAACATTCTGAACGAGGCCAAGACCAACGAAGCGTTGACCGACGGCGCTTGGTGGGCGTTTACGCCTGCAATGGTGTTGATCACCGTGATCGTGTTCTCTCTGTACATCATCAACACATCGCTAGAAGGGGTGTTCAACCCGCGTTTGAGGAAGTGATGGCTAGTCCGATTTTCGAGGTCGACAATCTGCGAGCGCACTACCTCACCCGCTTCGGGCAAAGAATTCAAGCCGTCGACGGCGTTTCGTTTTCGCTCGAACCAGGGGAAATTCTCGGCATCGCCGGCGAATCGGGCTCGGGAAAGACCACGTTGGTCAGCGCCTGCATGGGCCTGTACATTCCGCCTTTGCACCTGTCTGGGGGCGACGTGCGTATCGATGGCAAGAGCATCATCGGTATGGACGTCGAGACCAACCGAAGGGACATTTTGGGCAAGCAGATCTCGATGATTCCACAGGGCGCGCTCAACTCACTGAACCCAACCCGCAAGGTGAAGGATTTGGCGAGCGACATGATCCGGAGCCACGACGACATGGCAGACAAGAAGGAGATCTACTCGCGCCTACGCGGGCGTTTCCAAAAGCTCGGCATGCCGGGGGAGGAAGTGTTGAACGCTTACCCGGTGCAATTGCCCGCCGGCATGAAACAACGCGTCGTGATTGGCATCTCGACCTTGCTCGATCCGCGCGTCGTGATCGCCGATGAACCAACCTCCGCGCTGGACGTGTCGACGCAAAAGGCCGTGATACGGCTTTTGTTCGAGCTGATGGATCAAGGCATCATCGGCAGCATGCTGTTCATCACCCACGAACTGCCGCTTTTGCGCCACGTGTCGAACAACATTGCCGTGATGTACGCCGGCGAGTTCGTGGAGGTAGGTAAGACCGAGCAGGTCATCTTCGATCCGCGGCAGCCGTACACCAAGGCTTTGATGGGCTCGATGCTCAGTGCCGAGGCCGGGCAGCGAGGCCGGAAGCCAATCGCCATCGAAGGCGCACCGCCAAACCTCGCTCATCCTATGCATGGCTGCCGCTTCGCGGAGCGCTGTCCAACGATGAGGCCCGCTTGCGAGGGCAATCAACAAGTGCTCCGCGTGGTCGAGCATCGCCAGGTGAGGTGTCAATATGCCGAGTGAGCCGAAGTTCGAGGCCAAGAACCTCACGCGTAGCTACGGTCACGGCAAGAAGCGCGTCTCTGCCGTGAAGAACGTGAGCTTCAGCATCCCGAGCAAGGACATCATCAGCGTGGTCGGGCAATCAGGCTGCGGCAAAACCGTGCTCGCCAAAATGCTGCTCCGCCTCGAAACGCCGAGCAGTGGTAGCCTGCTCTTCAACGGCAAGCCAATCGCGAACGAGCCAGACCCGCGGCAGCACTGGCGCTCGGTTCAAGCGGTATTTCAGGATCCGTTCTCGGCCTTCAATCAATTTTTCACGATTCGCGCGCAACTCAAGAGCTGCTTCAGGCTGTTCGAACAGAAGCCCAGCGCAGAAGAGATCGACGCGCGCGTGGACGCGGCTCTGCTCGCGGTGAACATCAAGCCCAAAGAAGTCGAGGGCAAGTATCCCTTCGAGCTTTCCGGGGGACAGATGCAACGCATGCTCTTGGCCCGGATTTTCATCTTGCGCCCCGAAGTGCTAATCGCCGACGAACCGACGAGCATGGTAGATGCGTGCAGCCGAGCGAGCATTCTCGACTATTTGCTGAAGCTCAAGGAAGAGCTCGACATGACGATCGTGTTCGTCACGCACGACATCGGTCTCGCCTGCTACATTTCGGACTCGATCTTCATCATGCACCAGGGCGAGATCGTCGAACAAGGGCCGCCCGACCGCGTGACCGGCTCACCCGAGAGCCAAGTCACCAAGCAACTCCTAGCAGACATCCCTGACGTGCATCGGGAGTGGATTCGGCGCGGAGCGTCTCTACTCCCAACGTAAACGTGCCGGGCCCTGGCCGCCCGTTCAATGGCTTTCTGTGCTCGCGGCTCGAGCCGGGGATTCTCCCGGCTGAGCGCTGCGCTGCTGGACCGCACCCCTTCGGGTATCACGAAGCGTGTCGAGCGCCCCCCGATCTCAAGGCGATTCGGTGGTAACGTTCATTTGAGAGACGTAGTTCGGGTCCATGTTGAAAATGTCGAACGACCCCGGATAGTAGGTCGTCACGCGGCCGCTCACGGTTCCGAACGACACGTCCCCCGTGAACGGATAGCTGTCGATGTAGTCGACGGCATCGCCGCCGGAGACCACCACCGCGAGCAGGTAACGTTTACCCGCCGTCAGCTTGAAGTTGAGCGCGCCCGAGCTGTAGAAGCCGGTGCCGGCCACGCTCGAGACAACCTTGTCGATCTTGGCCACGAAGGTCTGGCCGCTCACCTCGTACACGATCCAGCGCAGCTCGCGCGGGCCGGCGAGCACCAGCTGCATCTGCAGCTCCGTGAGTTTGCGCGTCGACTCGACATCGAACACGTCCCCGACCACGGTGCTCGCCGAGACCACCTCCACGCTTTCGGCTACGCCGATCGTGTCCGTCGCGGACTTGGCGCACTTCAAATCCGCGGTGCAAACGCTGGTCGAGGTCGTACAATCGGTGGTCACCTGGCTCAGGCTCTGCCCGTCGCTGGCGCAGGTGCCGATCTGGTTGCCGATGCACGTGCTACTCGACGGTGAGCAGGCGAGCGGTGCGCAGCTCGCTCCGGTGCCCTGTGCCTTACACGTCGTGTCGCCAACACATTGCTCGCTGAGATACGAGCCAGTGAAGTCGCAGTAGTAGACGTCGGCACCTTTGCAGAAACTGCTGCCTTGAACACAGTTCAGGTCCTTGCATTGACCGTTTTCGCAAAACTGAGTGGCGCTGCAGGGCGTGCCGCTGACGGGCAGCGTCCCGTCGGCGTTGCAGATCTTGATTACGTTGTCTGCGCACACGGTGTCGCCACCGTGGCAATCGTTGGCTCTGCAATAGGCGAACGACCCGGAGTATGTCGCGCAGTGCTCGGTCTGCGCGTTGCAAGTTTGGCTGATCGTGGCGACGGTGCCCGTGGAGTCGCAGTTGTACACGCTACCGTCTTGGCAATAACTGCGACCGGCGCCGCAAAGCTGCTTTTTGCAGCTGCCGCTGACGCAGATCTTGCCGTCGGCCGCACAATCTAGCGCTCCAGGGAGCCAGGCGCTGCCGAAGGCGTTGCACGTCTGCACACGCGTGCCATCGCAGCTCACCTTGCCGGGGTCGCACAGCTGCGCGCGGCACGAGCCCATATCGCCGTCGCACACCTCGCCTGTGCGGCAGTCAGTGAGCAGCGAGTAGTCCGTGCCGTTGTGGGAACAGAGGTACACGTCCCCGTGCTGGCACGACTTCGTCCCGTTGGTACAGGCCACGTCGCGACATTGTCCGTCGACGCAAGCTCGCTTCGTCTTGGTGCAGTCCATGCCGCCGGAAGTCGGCCCGGAGCCATCGCTCTGGCAGGCGGTGGCGACGTTGCCGTCGCAAACAGGCTGATTGGACGAGCATGCTTGGGCGCTGCAGCTCGCATCGTCGGCCTCTTCTCGACAATACAGGCCGACGGCGCATTGCTGCTGGCGTGTGCTCGTCCCGCTGCCATCACAGCTCCAAACTGCGCCGTCCTTGCAGAACTTGGTGTTCGGAACGCAGACGCTCCCTACGCACGCTCCGTTCGAACAAGACTGCGACGGGAGACACGTTTGCACGATTGTCTCTCCGTTGCCTGCGTCGTCGCAGAGCTTCACGTTCAAGCCCTCGCAGCGCTTGGCGCGAGCCACGCAACCGTTTGCGTTGCCGCTACTGCCGCTAACGCCGCTACTGCCGCTAACGCCGCTACTGCCGCTAACGCCGCTAACGCCGCTAACGCCGCTACTGCCGTTGTCGCTGCTGCCGGTGTCACCGTGGCCGCTGCAGGCCGCGACCAAGAACCCCAGACCGACGATTGCCGCTACGCTCCGCGCAATGCTTTTTGCCATGACCCTACTCCCAGATAAGACACCCGCACCAAGACCCACACCGTACTTGGGTTGGGGTCGAGAGTCCTTTCAAAAGAACGAGCAAAAGAACGAGGACCGTCAGACTGGCAACTTCCAGTGACTATAGGATCCCAAGACAAGTGGGCGTCGGCCACTCGAAAGCAGCCGCGCAAGAGGGACTGTAGTGTGACGCGCGGTGATATTGGCGCTCGACGCGCTTCGTGACAGACGAGGGGGGTGCGATCCCGCAGCGCAGCTCGCGTTGCGCAGATTTTCCGTGCGGCGCGAGCAGCAGGGAGCACGGGCAGGTTCCACGCGCACGGGCACATCCACGGGGCAAAGAGAGGCATAACGCTGCACGCTCAGGATCACTTGCAGCGCGGGGAAGTGCCGCGTATCTGCGGGGTTAAGGCCCGCCGGTTTAGGCCGTTCAGATACCGAGGATGCCTACGCCTGGGGACAACTCCGCTGCGCGGGATCGGAACTCGCTCCGGGCGGCATTCGAGGGCGGCGAGACAGTCGACGTGCGCGTTTCGGATGGACCAGGACCGCAAGTCGACAGCGCGGAACGAGATTCGGGAGCGCGGATCTACTTCCGGGCCTACACCGCGGGCGTCACTGACGAAGCGCCGGGGCGCTACAGCACACAGGCTGGGGCCGAGCTCGGGCGCGGCGCGATTGGGCGCGTGTACAAGGCGCAGGATCTGCACCTGGGTCGGCAGGTTGCGATCAAGGAGCTACTGCAAAACGTAGGCGACGAGTCTGGCGTCGGGGCGAGCGCGGCGTCAGCTTTGCAGACCCTGACCCGCTTCTTGCGCGAGGCGCGCGTCACCGGTGCGCTCGAGCACCCGAACATCGTGCCTGTGTACGAGCTCGGTCAACGCTCGGACGGCACGCTCTACTACACGATGCGCGTCGTGCCTGGTCGGACCTTGGCGCAGGCCATCGGTGAATGTAGCGGACACGGCGAACGCCTTGCGTTGGTCAATCATTTCTCCGGGCTGTGCCAGGCAATTGCTTACGCCCACAGCCGCGGCATCGTGCACCGCGACATCAAACCAGACAACGTGATGATCGGCGAGTTCGGCGAGACGGTGGTGCTCGACTGGGGCATGGCCAAACTCTGCGACGATCCGGGCGAACGAACGAATGAGTCGGCGCCGCGGCTCCAGCTCGGTGATTTGAGCCTGACCATGGAAGGCAGCCTATGCGGCACACCGCTGTACATGAGTCCCGAGCAGCTCTCTGGGCGCATCACTGAGGTCGACCAACGCTCGGACGTTTGGTCCCTGGGAGTCGTCTTGTACACGATCCTCAGCGGACGTTCGCCGTTTTCTGGCAGAACGCTACCGGAGATTGTCAGTCTGGTGAACGCCGGCAAGTATCAGCGATTACGAGCGCTCGATGCCAGAACTCCACCCGAGCTGGCCGCCGTCGTGGAACGCGCCCTCCAGCCCAACAAGCTCGATCGCTATCCGTCCGCGCGCGAACTGGCCCGTGACGTGCAAGCTTACCAAGCTGGCACGCGAGTCACCGCCTACGAGTATTCCTCGGTCGACCTGCTGAAGCGCTTCGTAGCGCGTCACCGGTCAGCGGTCACGGTTTCGGCACTCGCCTTGCTGGTCGTCCTCGTGCTGGGCGCCGCGGCCTATCGCCGCGTGTTGGCGGCTCGCGATCGCGCGCTGCTCGCCGAGCACCGGGCCCAGGCAAACGAGCTTTCCGCGACGCTTAGCGCTGCGCACGCTCGGCACAGTTTGAGTGAAGTGCTGCTCGATCGCGCTCAGCAAGCACTGCTGGAGGGTGACAGTGTCGACGCCGAATTGCTGGCGGCCCGGGCGCTAACCCAGGAAGAGCGCGCCGACGCGCGTGGCGTGGTGATTGCGGCACGCAGCGCGATGCGCCCGAAGCTCCTGAGTTCTTGGGCCGAAACCCGGAGCTGCATGCGCAGCGCGCTTTCCTTCCCCGTCGACCTGTTTGCCTGCGCGACGGGCCACAGTTTGAAGCTCTGGCGCCTGGCGACGCGAGAGCTCGCGCTCGAGCTGGTGCAGGACAGTGAGATCAGCTCAGTGACGTTCGCCAGCGATGCCGCGACCCTCGGCATCACGCTTGCGGACGGCCGGCTCGGAATCCGACCTGCGACCACGGAGAACGCCGCCTTTCAATTTGCGCCTTGTGGGCCAAAACCAAGCGCGTTGGCCATCGCCGCCAACGGGCAAGCGTTGGCCTGTGGCAATGCACGCGGTCATCTGAGTGTCTGGCACGCGGGACTCGCGGGCGGCGTCCGACAGCTCGAGCTCGGACAAGCGATCAGCTCGGTCGCCTGGTCCAAAGACGGCACGCGACTCGCGGTCGGTGGTGAGCTCGGCGCGTTGCTCGTGTACGACGGCGCCACGCACAGTGAGCGCCGACTCGCCGGACACACCGGGACCGTGCTGGGCTTGGCCTTGGCAGAACAAGGCCGTTACCTGGCGAGTACCGGCGCCGATCGCGGGTTGCGATTTTGGGACGCTCAGAGCGGGAACCAAGTCGAGACACCGATCGTCCTGGACGACGCGATGTCCACCTTGGCCTGGTCCGATGACCGGCGAATGGTGGCATTGGGCGGCAAGGATAAGAGCTTCCGCGTGCTCGATCTGCGTAGCGGCCACCGGGCATTGATGAAACAGCACGATGAGCCAGTCGATCTGGTCGCGATCTCCGGCGATGCCACGCGACTCGCGTCCTACAGCCGCGACAGTGGCTTGCGTCTATGGTCGTTGGCTGCGGACCCTAGCCCAGATGAACTGAGTGAGCGTGGCAACGTGCTCGCGCTTGGCTTGGGCGTGTCCCCTGATCAACTGCTGAGCGCAGGCCTGGGCAGAAACGGCGTTTGTATCTGGCAACTATCGACGGGAACCTGCGCCACCCGACTGCCTGTCCGGCTCGATCGCGTGCGCGCGCTAGCGGTCTCGAGCAATGGTCAAAGACTCGCCCTGGCCGGTTCGGGCACGCAGATTTTTATTTGGGATTTGGTTCAAAAGATCCCGATCCAAGTGATCGAAGGCTTGCGCCAAGAAACGCGTGCACTGGCTTTCGCGCTCGATGGGCAGACGCTGGCAGCCGGCGGAATCGAGCGAAAGCTTCGGATTTTCGACGTCCACAGTGCCGCCTTGCTCGAGGAACTGGAGACGCTCGCGCCAATTCAGACGATGAGCGTCGTGCCGCACTCCGGTGCGCTCGTCACCGGCGACCAGGCCGGCGTACTCACCCTACGTGACATGAAGACGGGCCGCGCGGAGGTCGCTTGGCAGGCACACGGCGATTGGATCTTGGGCAGCGCGATCTCACCGGACGGCACACAATTGGCGTCGGCCGGCGCCGACCGTCTGGTGCGCATTTGGAGCCTACCGAGTCACAAGCGGCTATTTTCGCTGGCGGGCCATGACGGGAAAGTGCTCAGCGTCGATTTTTCTGCGAACGGTTCGCAATTGGCCTCCAGCAGCGAAGACAAGACCGTACGCCTCTGGAACCCGCTCACCGGCAAGGCGCTCGCCACGCTCCCTGGACACACCGGCAGCGTGCGCGCGGTGCGCTTCACCCAGGGCGCGTTAGTGCTGGCATCCGGCAGCGACGATGGCACGATCCGCCTTTGGCACCTGGACAACCTCACGCGCTCCGGGACAGAGCTCGCGACCGACGTAACTCGACAATTCCTACTCGATCGGGCGCCGCCCGCAGCCGAGCACGGACCAGAGTAGTTCACGCCTTCGGGTGGCGCGAAGCGCGGCGGATTCGCGCTTGATTCATCACATCGGTCGCGTGGACTTTGGGCTCTCAGCGCTTCGTGATCCCGTACAGCGCGCGTTCCACGCCGGCGCAACGGTCTTCGACGTAACGCAGCCCCGCGAGTTTGGCGATGCTGCGAGCTTGCGAAGAATAGATCCCCTGTTGCAACCAGAGCGCCTTGGCCCCGATCGCCACCGCCTGTTCGGCAATCGCAGGTGCAAAGCGAGCTGGGCGAAAGACCAAGACCAGCTCGATTGGAAATGGGATCTCGGTCAACGAGGCAAACGCGCGTTCGCCGAGCAGCTCACTCGCTTCGGGATTGACCGGCACAATCCGGTAGCCGGCGGCCTGAAGCCCCGCGGGCACCGAGTGAGCCGCCTTGGCCGGGTCCCGGCTCAGACCGACCACTGCAATCACCGAAAAGTCACGAAGTACACTTTGGGTGTCGTCCATGCCAGACCCTAACGCCGCCTACGGGCGACGTCAGGGCCCGTTCTCGAGACTGCCGGCAGTGCCGGATGCGCCTGCCGCACCCGCTTCGGACGCAACCGGCTCGATCGCGCTGTCGCCGCCCGCGCCGCCAAAGTCGCCGCCCGCGCCGCCAAAGTCGCCGCCCGCGCCGCCAAAGTCGCCGCTCGAGCCGGCCGCTGCTTCACCGTTGGCGCCGCCGCTGGAGTTGCCAATGTCGATGCTGGAGCCACCCGCGCCGACCGCACCCGCGGCAGACGAAGGTCCGGTGCCGGCGCCGGCGGAGGCCGATCTCCCGCCGCTCGCGTTGCCTGGAGCGTCCGTGGAGCCACACGATGGCAGGTCAGGAATCGGATTGAGGCACTGATTGCCGCCGCCCGAGCAGGCTAGCCCCAGGAGCAGCGACAGCAGGGCCACGACGACCGCCCGAAACCTCATCCGCATCCAGCAAAGATACGAGAGCGGCGACCTCGGCGCAACGCCGAGACCCCGAATGCCTACAAGTTCGTGCCGATATTGCCGATGGAAATGCTCGGGCCAAAGATGATCGACGAGCGACTGGCCTCACTGCTTTCGCCCTGGTGCGAAATATCGACCTCGTACCAAGCGTGCAGGTTGATTGAGGCCTGTGTGGGTGTGGAGCGATTGGCGATGGGTACGCTCAGGCCCAAGCCAGCAACCGCACCCACTTGGGTGAGCGACTCGCCCGTCGAGCTTTTGTCGTTGGCAAGGCCGATCGCCATGATGCCCGCTTCGAGCCCGAGGAAGCCCTCATGACCGTCCTTGCTGAGCCAAGTGAGGCGCGAAATGACTCCGAAGTTGAGCGACAGCACGCCGCTGTGCGCGTCGTCACCGAATCGATACAGGCCGGTCGGGATCGCCGTCGTCGCATACAAGCGCGCCCGACCCGTGCCCATGATCGCCGTCCACTTCACCTCGGGCGCGCCGGTTTGGATCTCCAGCGCACCCACGTAGTGCGCTTCGTCGGCCGCGTGTGACAGGCGCACCAAGATCCGATCGAAAGGTGCCTTCACGCCGTTGATCCAGGCATAAATAGGCTCTGCCCCGGGGCGCATCACGATGCTCTCGGCCACGCGCCCCTCGGCACGCGAGCCACCGTCCGAGTCCACGACGTCGATCTCGAGGTTGAGCTTCTGCGTGCCGTAGCTCAGCGGCAGGCGGTCGCGGTGAAAAATCAGCCGGCAGTTGTCCCGGCTTTCGAACGGCAGATGCGCCGTGATCCCCGGCATGATGCGTTCGGTGGGGTTTTCCGGGGTGCCGCACACGAATTCGACAATCGGCCGGGGCCCGAGCGCGGAGCCCCCGATCGGCGCCGGCAGATTGGCCTCGTGAACCGGGCGCAGCAGAGGACTGTCGATCAGACCCAGATCGGCTTCGGCCAATGCTCCGGGCAACGAGTCGACGCGGTAGCCAAAGCGCAGCGCGACCTGACCGGATGCGTCTGGATCGCCGGTCACGGAATACACGCTGCCCTGCTTTTGCACCGTGTATACGCCGGGCACGGGCAGCGGGACCAAGTGTGCGTGCAGCCCGAGCGGCGGCAGGTGCACGATCGCCGGGCGATTGGTGGGAATGAAGCCGAGGTTCTTATGACCGGGGATCTCTAGCGAAGCGCTGCTGTGGGCCGGCACAATGGTTTCGACGCGCGCGACCGCAACCGCGACGCTTGGAGCGTCTTCGTGCACCGCGGTCACGGTCACCGCCGATGAGGAGGTGCTGCCCAAGTAGATCAGCACATCCGTGCCGGTCGAATCGACCAACGTCATCCGCACGTCGGCAGCTTCCGAGCCGATCATGAACCTGAGCGACGGCACCTCTCGCGCGCAGCGACCCTCGATGCGCAGGACGAGGCTGGCTGCGTCGGTGTCTCGCAAAAGCGGCCCCGAGGGCACGGACATCGGGCAGTGCACGACGGCCAGAGAGACCGAGGGCGCGAGCTCGAATCCCGTGCCTTTGCTCACCACCACCCCAGAAATGAGCCTGAATTTCACGTCAACCGAGCCGACGTTGCTGGACAAAGAGCGCACGCGCAAAGTGCGTCCGGAGAGCTCGCAGCGTTGAGCACCGCAGTCCGCGCCAAGGACGGCCTCGGGATGGCTCAGTTCTACCTCACCGCGCCCGGTCGAGAGATCGATCGACGCGTCCGGCGGCACGATGTTCGACACCACCACGCGCGCAGGGGTCAGCACCAAACTGCTTCGCGAGACGCGGTCACCCAGCAAATCGAAATTGATGACATCGGCGCCCGCGCGACCGCCCGCGGGAATGAGCGACAAATTATCGCTCGCAGGATCTGCCGATAGCCCGCGACCGACTTCGAATGAACAACGTTCCGCGCCATTTTCCAGCTTCGGGGCTTCGCACACATCGACACCCGACGCGGTGTTGCTACGCCAAGCCACGGCCGCCCCTGCCAAGCGACTTCCGCGTACTTCGACCTTGCCTTGATCCAACAGAAGCAGCACGCTGCTGGGCTCGATGCTCGGCGGGCGAGCAGTGGCCACGAGCTCGAGCGTGCTCGACTCGCTGGCGCACGACGCGAGTGAGGCCGCCACGGTCAAGCTGACGGCCTTGCCGATCGCTTCGCCGCTCGTCGGTGCTCGCAGCGCATGCGCCTGCGATGTGGGATCGATCGACCAACCGCCGTCGGGTGGCGCGCAAGCGACGCGCCCGTCAGTGATCGTGAACGCCTTGCTGCCTACAGCTGCCTGGAGCGTCTCGGCGCCCGCGCAGCGAGGCCAGAACCAGCAGCCTGCGAGCCAACAAACCAGGAAGAGTAGACGCCGAATCTCGCGACCGGCGGGCAGGCGTACGAACATACCGCGGGCAGGCTAAGCCGCGGCCAAGCGTCGCTGCAAACGCCACCTAGGCAGCGGCGCATCGCAGCGACATTTTGCCTCGTAAGCGTGCTTCGCGCGTCGCAACCTGCCACGAGAACTTTGCTACAAATCGTTTGGACTCGATTACCGGCTTGTTTCGAGACCTGGCGCGGCGTTTGCTGTGTACTCGACTTGACTGGCTTTTTTTACACCGGAGTAAGCCCCACCATGTTTCGACGTTGCCCACCTGCCATTCGTCTGCTGCCTGCCTTGCTCGCCTCGACGGTACTGCTCGTCGCGCCTCAAATCGCCCACGCCAAAAGCGGCACCAGCATCGGGGTCGACCTCGACTACACGCACGGCATCGAGGAGCCCCGAGTCGGGGCCGGCACCGGCTTCAATGTTCGGCTGGGCTACAAGCTCGACCTGATCGCAGCGCAGCTCACGCCCGAGATCGGCGGCGCTTATCACACGTTTTCCGGCGACGCCGGCGCCAAGCTCGCGCAAGGCATCGTTGGCGGCCGCCTACAGTTCCTGAAGGTCTTGGAACCGGGGATCTACGCGCACCTGGGCTACGGCCACCTAGGCTACGCCGTGGGCGACGGCCATTCGGGGGCTACGGGGGACGCTGGCGTGACGCTCGACCTGACGATCCTCCCGCTCATCGATCTCGGCGTGCACGCCGGTTACAACGGCATGCTGAAGAGCGGGAACTACCCCGCGTTCGATACCTACGTGCTGGGCGTGCACGGAGCGCTTATTTTTTGAGCCTTGAAGAAATTCCCGCTCAAGGCCCTTGCCGGCTCGTCAGCCGGAGGTATGCTGCCGGGCCCCGATGAGCGGACTGGATGAGGTCGACTGCACCGGCTGCGGCCGACGTCATGTGACGAACGGCGAGCAGGCGCGAAAGGAACGCGTCTTGCGTTGTGACTGCGGGCGGTTCGTGCGGCTCGATCGAGCTTCCGCGACGCGCCGCTCGGAGCCCGCGCCACCGCCACCGATCGAGATCCTGCGCGCCGGCAGCGCACAGGCTCGGGACGAAGACGAGGAGGACGACGCGACCCACATGCTGAGCTCGCTCGCGGCAGTGGCGGCCGTCAGCGGCCGAGGTCGCAGCCGTTCGCCACAGCCAAGCCTCGTCGATGACGAACGCGTGTCGCGACCGGTCGAACGCCCAAGTACGCTGCGCTCAACGCCACCCGCCCCCGCACGTCAACCGTCCATCGCGCCCACTGACAAGCCACTCTGGTACGTCGATCTCGGCGGGACCGAGTTGGTCGAGATGACGATCGAGCAGCTGATCGTCGCGCGTCGCACCGGCAAGCTCGGCGAAGGCGCCTTGGTCTGGCGCGAAGGCATGCCGGGTTGGCGCCCAGTGGGAACACTGATCCCCGCGGCGAGTGCTAGCTCCCACCCGAGCCCGATGCCTGCTGCGAGCAGCACGTCGACACCGAGTCGCCCGGCGCCTGCGATCCGTACGCCGCTACCCAGTCGGCCGCCCCCTCCCAAGCGCCCGCCCCCGCCGAATCCAGCTCCGGAAGAGGCCACGCCACAATCGCTGGCGAGCTATGAGCGGCCACTGGCAACCTTGGAATTTGCCTTGGAAAAGCCAGAGACGACGCCCTTGCGTGCGCCTAACCGCTCAGCACTGCCCAGCGACGACTCGTCTGCATCCGCACTGTCGCGTCCGCCGACCCCGCTACCGCGCGCGTCGCTGTCCGCCTTCAGCACGCCTTTCCCGCGTTCTGCACAGTTGCCCCTCGTCGCGCCGCTCGCTACGCGGACGCCGTTCCCGCCGGCCCGTACTTCGGCGCTGCCGCCCGCCCCGCCGCCGCCTGCGGCCAGCGCGTCTCCCTCGCCAATCCCCGCTGCGCCGGTAGCGCCTGCGGCACGCGCCAGTGACAGCCCGAGCCAACAGGCCGCGCTGGCCAACCTGCAGGCCGCTGACGCTCAGAGCGAGCGACCGCGCTGGGTCTCCGCGTGCATTGCGCTGATCGTGTGCATCACGGCCTCGGCTGCAGGCGCGTCGCTCGTGCGTAGTTTGAAGCAACACCCCAAATCCCAGGTACTGCCGATTCGCGCGCTGCCTGCGCCCGTGAATACACCAGTCGTCGCTCAACGCAGTGAGCCGCCCGCCGCGGCTGGCAGCAGTGCCCCGCTCGTCGTCGACCTCGAGAGCTTGTCGGTCGAGCACAAGCACACGCCAGTGCGCGTCGTGCGAGCAACGCCGAAGCCCGCAGCGAGCGAATCCGCGGATACGAGCGACGAAGCGACCACCCCAGCGAATGATTCTGCGCTCGAGTCAACGCCTGCCGAAACACCGAAAAGCAGTGACTTGCCCGCAGAAAAGCGAGAAAGCCACTACGGTTCGGGCTCGCTCATCGACCAGATCAAAAAGGCCACCGCTGACGAAGAAGCCGGCCAATGAGGAGCACCCTGCGCGCCGATTCAAGAGGCGCGCAGAGCCATCGGGGTCAGCTCACAGACAAGCGGCTTGGCAGCGGATGGAGCACACCGCCAAGGGCTGCGCCTTATCACCCCCGTTGGTGATGAACTCTGTCTGACAGTCGAGCGCCGAATTGGCGGGATTACAGACGCAGTTGGGGAGCGCACTGACCGCATCCGCACACGTGGTGTCCGCGCCGCAGGCGGCGACTTCATCCTTGCACTGATCTTCCTGCAGACAGGTTTGGCAGGCATCCGTTACGAACGCACAGCCCGTGCCTCCTCCCTCGCCCGCGTCACTCGTGCTGCCGGCCTCGCTCATCGCGCCCGCGGAGCCCTTGCCACCAGAACCGCCCGAGGCGGCCGGGGAGCCTGCAGCGCCAGCCGAAGAGTTCGAGTCGGTCGAATCGCTACACGCGGGCATCGTCGCCAACGCGCCCAAGCCCACAATACCAAGCAAACAAGCTGCTAAACCACGCATATTCTCTCCTCCGTTAAAGCCAAAGCTGTGCTGACGGTAAGCCGCCTCACGCGGTTACGTCAACGAGCCGTGACAAATAGAGTAATCGCTCGGCCTACATCTGAGCAAGCAATGGACTACGAGGAGCAGCGAGACAGCCAGTGACGACGCTATTTCGAGCCCTTGGCAGGTGGGGGAACGACCGAGCCGCCGGCACGATGTTTCGGATCGTAGGTGAGCCCCGCCTTGCCTGCTTCCCAACCGGGCGCTGGGCCGTCGCTCGTCACGCCCTCCTGCATCTTGTCCGCTGGCGCGCGGTGATCCGCACCAACGGTGTCTCCATCGGCAGTCGAGGGCGGTGGCGGCGCGTAGTCGAGCGACGGAGAACGAAGGGGTGCGGCGCTGCCTTGACCGCACGCGACTAGCAACGAGCAACCCAGCATACTCGCGGAGATTCTACGCATAGCGCACAGCATACCACGCACCAATGCCTGCGCGACTGCGCGCTCAACTGCGGCACTAGTGCACCGAAAGTGCAGAAAATCAGCCGTCTGCGCTATGTTTCCGGAAGATTCGTGCGCCGGTCGCGGCGTACCGAATGGCCTCCCGCAAACGTCGGATGTCGACCGGCTTGTCCAAGGCTCGGCCGCCTACCCGGCGCAAGAATTCGGCGACGTGGCCGAGTGTGCCGGCACCGGTGATGAAGACGAAGCGGTGTCGCCAAGTCGGATCGAGCTCGAGCGCGCGTCGATACAGCTCCATCCCGTTCATGCCGGGCATGACCAAATCAGTGACGACGACATCGGGCGGCTCGGCCGCGGAGATCCGACGCGCGGCCTGGTCGGCGGACGTCAGGTACTCGCCGATCACCTCGTCGCTGCCGAGCGCTCGTCGATAGCCGGTGAGCACCGTCAGATCGTCATCGAGAAAGAGCGCTCTCGGCACGATCAAGCGGATCGTACCGCTATCGCGCATGGGTGGCGGAGCGCTCGCGCTCGGGATAGCTCCGGCGCTGTCCGCGGGCGAGTTGGAGCTGGAATAGAATGGGTGACTGCTCGGAGGTGCAGCGGACAGCGGTTCCTCGACCACGGGCGCAATTCGAATTCGCGCGCTGGAAGTGCTTTCCTCGCCGGCCAGGATGGACGCGACGCGCTGGGCACCCAGCGAATCTTGTTCCAAGAATGCGCGAACTTGTCGCACGAGCTCGGCCTGCGCTGCGGTTTTCTGGATGAATCCATGCGCCCCTGCTGCCATCGCTTTCATGCGCAACGCGTTGGCGGGCAAGCTCGAATAGAGCACCACGAGCGTGCCGCGTGTGGCCCGCGTCCGACCCAAAATGTCGGCCAACGAATCGCCGGTCATGTTCGGCATGTTCACATCGAGCAGCACCAGGTCAGGCCGCTCGTGCAATACGGCAACCACCGCGCCAGTGGCCCGGTCGCGCGTCACGACTCGAAAGCCTGCTTGCTCGAGCGTCGAACGCGTCACCTCCAGCACGACCGCGTTGTCGTCGATCACCAAAATGGTGCGCGCGCTGCCATACCTCATGCGCTACGACCCGTTGTTACATGCGTGCACGACGGTTCAAGCGGCCGAGGTTCGCGCAAACTTGATGGCTGCATCGAAGATTTGCTCGAACCCGCGGGTGCTTGACCTGCCTTCAGTTTGAAGGTCGTATCGCGCCATGCCCGTCGCCCTCTGGCTGTCGATTTTCGCCACTTCGCTCGCCCTAGGGGCTTGTACCCCCCAGGCCGCGCTACCTGCCAAGTCGCTGCCTGCGGAGCCGCCGAAGGGCGAATGGAAACAAGTAGAGCCAGCCAAGCAGAAAGTGCCATTGGTGGCCGAGCCGGCGGGCGTACCGGCAGCCGACGAGAGCTGTCAGCAGTATCTCGTGCATACGACCGAGCACTGCAAACCGGGCGCGTCAGCGCGCGAAGAGTTGGCTCAAGCGCTGAGTTCGGTAGCGGCGCTCGAACGTGACGCTGCGCTCACTTGCGTAGAAGGCGACGTTAGCCTCGCGCCCGGCCTAGTGCGTGCGCTACGCGCCGAGCTCGCACCGCTCGCTTGCGCCGATCTGATTGCCTTGCCCTACCTGGAACCGAGGCGCCCCGAGCTGGAGCGCGGCATCGAGGACACGCTGATCGCGCTGGCATCGGGCGGAAGACTCGCGCGCCTGGTGCAAAAGGCCCCGGAGCTCTCGGCACCTTTCGACAAGCCGCACTTCATGGAATTTTTCCAGAACACGCTCAAACCCTGGATCGTAAGCCAGGCGCAAGCGATCCACGAACTGTCGCTTTCGGGCGCCCGACTGTCCGCGTACGCCAAAGGCGTCGTGGCGATCGAGGCCGGCCTGGCAGACATGCGCTTCGTATCGGTCGTGCGCCGAGTGACTTTGCCGAAGGAGATGAACGACGACGCCGAGGTTCGCGAAGCATACTACGCCGCTCTCGACGAAGCGCTCGAACCGCGCAAAGCGCGCGGTCGCGACGCCGCGTTGGTCGGTCTCCGTGAGCTGGCTAGTGTTGGGATTTTGGTCGATTCCCGGGTCGAGCGCGCGCGTGCCTTGCTATCAGAGGTCTACTCGGGGCGCCGCATCGACGCGCTCGACAAACTGCTTTTGGCCCCGCTGAAGCCCGTCCTGGAGGACACGACCGAGCGCAAGCTGGCACTTCGTCTGCCCACCTTCTACGCGGCCTATCTGCTTGCCGGGACTTCGCTCGATGCAGCGCTGCTGCGCGCGCTTTTGGAACGTGGCCTGCCGCGTTCGCTGGCCGCTCAATTGGATCCCTCGAAGCTCGACGAAGCCGGCCAGGACCTGCTCCTGCGAGCGCTGATTGAGCGCGGTCGACGCTACTTCAATGCCGAGGACTTCGCGCTGGCCGCTCGGCTCAGCCGCAGCAGCGGCAAGCCGAGCCCCGAGCGCGCGCTCGATCGCGCTCTGGCCAGCAGCCTCCAAAACGGACCGCGCGACGCAAGCGAACTGCTCTTGCGCGGCCCGCAACTGCCGACGGGGGCGCTGCAAGTGGCAGAGCTGGATCGCTTGGCCGCAGAAAAAACCAACCCGAGCGCGCCGCTGGCGGCCTTCGACGCGGCCTATTTATTGGGCCTGGCCCCGCCTCAAAACGATCCCAAATTTTGGGATACGCTCGCCCAACGCTTCGAGTCCGCCGCGCGCGCCCTGAAAGATCCTGCGCAAAAGCGGCTCGCACACGATTCGAGTAACGCCGCCAAGGACACCGCAAAGGCGCTGCTCAAGAGTCAACCGAGCCCGGCAGCCCGCAAACAACGCTCAGATCCCGGCGCTTGCGACTCTCTGCAAGCCGCGCAGGAATTGGTCGATGGCAGAGTCGAGCTTCTGCTCGACGTCCCCTTCCAACTGCACGTCCCCACTTTCCAATAGGGTGATTTGCTTGTCCAGCAGGAACAAACCATTGACGATGTGCAACGGGTCGAGCGAACTCAGCACGGGGCGCAGGGCATAATCGATGGCGAGCACGTGGGCGACCGAGCCACCCGTGGCAAGGGGCAGCACGACCTTCCCGCGTAGGCCGAACTGCGGCAGCACGTCCAAGAACGTCTTGAGCAGCCCGGAGTATGCGGCCTTGTACACCGGCGTCGCGACCACGATGCCGTCGGCGGCGGCCACGCGCGCGGTGGCTTCCACGATGCTGGGTGCGTCGAAACGCGCGTGCAATAGATCGGCGGCGGGCAGATCTCGCACGTCGAGCAGGGACGCCTGGACGTCGCGCGCGCCGATTCGCTTGGCGATCGATCGAGCGAGACGCTCGGTGCGTGAGGTACTCGATGGGCTACCGGAAATGATCAGGACAGAACTCATGGCGATTTCTTCTCTACAGCCATCTTATACTAAAATATGCAACCCGCCACTATAGTAGACAGAGCCCCGAACGAAATCGCTTAAGCGCGCGGCAATTCGGCCGTTTACGAGGGGGTGCACGAGCTGGCTCGCGAACTGGTTCAGGATCACCTCTGGTACACGGACGAGCATCCGGCACACAGCAACGACCTGGCCACGCATCGCCTGGCCGGTGCCGTGCAGCTCAGCGCCAATATCCGGCCATTCCCGGTCGTCGCTCGGCAGGTGCTCAGCCTCTTGGGTGACGAGGACTACCGTACCGCCGACTTGGAAGGTGTGATCCTGAAGGATCCCGCACTGTCGGCGACCTTCCTGCGCATCGCCAACTCCGCCCTCTACCGGACTCTGGTCCCGTGCCAGAGCGTACTCATGGCCTGCGCGCGGCTCGGCCGAAATACCGTGCGCGAAATCGTCGTCGGCGTGGCGACCATGGACATGTTTCGTGACGTGAGGAGCCGCGGCGCGACGATCCGCAATCACTGCGCTGGCACCGCGGCGATCGCCCGAACCTTAGCCGACGAATGGCGACTGCGCTCGGGAGACCAGTTGTTCCTCACCGGACTCTTGCACGACATTGGCAAGCTCCTGTGCATGCAGGCAGGCATCGAATCCTACGACGGGTTACCACCGGATGCGCTCGACTCGCCCGACCGCCTGCACTTGGTCGAGCGCGACCGTCTCGGGTACGACCACGCGGTGCTCGGCGCGCACGTGCTCTCGAGTTGGAAAATTCCGGAGCCAATCGCGCAAGTCGTCGCCTGGCACCATCAACCGCAGCGCGCCTACGCGGGCGGCGGGACGGTCGGCATGCAGGTGGCGCTGGTGCGGCTCGCGGATCGGCTCGAGTATCGCTTGCGCCACGATTCGGCTATAAATGAGGCTGTGATCGGGGAGGTATCGAGTTCGCTCGAAGCCCGCCATGTCGGTTTCGGCGCCGCAGATCTGCGAGCCAGCTGGGCGCAGATGATCCACTCCCGGGACGAAGTGTTGGCGCTGTTCCGTTGAGTCTGTAGTCTCGCGCGCATGATGCGCCGAGCCCCAAAAGCCGCACTGGACCACCCCAAGACGCTCAGTCTGGCGCTCGTCGCCTTGAACCTCGCCGCCTGTTCCGACGGCGACGCGCAGAAGTCGTGGAACGAACTCAGTACCTGCCTCGCGGGCCCGGCCGCACAAAGCTCGCTGGCAGTCCGCGTCGCACAGCTGCGCTCGATCGCTCTCGGCAATACGGCGACCTTGGGCGGGAAGACTGGCTATCCCGCACGCTGTGCGCCCTCTGCGAATGACTTGTACGCCGCGCTCGGCACGAGCAGCGAGGGCGCGCTCCTCAAGCGCAAATTGCACGAGCGCCTCGCCTGCGGTGACAGCAAAGGCACATGCACGCTGCCCACCGACAGCTCACTGATCTCGGTGGCCACCGAACTGTGGGAAGGCGCCGCAAGCGCCGGATTGAAGACCGAAGCCGTGCCAGGCGTCACGGCTCCGCAGGCGGCCCCCCCGGCTTTGTTGAACAACACCACATGGAAGAGCTTCAGCGATCAGCCGCTCAGCCTAGTGGGACCGCTGCTCACACCCGACGGGCGCGCGACGCTTCTGCTAAAACCGCGTGAAGGTCGAGGCAAGCCCCGGGGCTGTGAGTTCTCGGCGGGCTTCAGCAAGGTCAGCTGCTTCGACGCGCACGCAGACGTCCCCGAGTTGCCTGCCCAGACCGTGGATCTGGTCAGCGATGCGACTGGCGTATACGCCGCTGGTCTGAGCGAAAATGGTCTATTTGCGTACGACTTGAAGAGCGGGAAAAAGTCCGATGTGCGCGGCCTAGGTGCGCTGCGTCTGTCGCGCGACGGACTGGCCGTGGAGCGCGGCGACAAGGACGAAGGCTTTCAGGTCACGTTGCTTTCTGGCGGCAAGGCCGGCAAACCGAGCAAGCTACCGATCGCCGCAGCCATCGGCGACCCGCTGTCCCTGGGTAGTCAGGTCGTGTACCTGCAGCAAACGGCAGGCGGCATCGAGTTCGTGGCCAAGTCGCTCAGCTCCGGACGGCTGAAAGAGACCAGCGTCGAGAAAGGAACGTTCTCGGGCACACTGCACGGCTGCCTCCGCAACGGAGCGCTGGCCGTCGCCGCCTATGGGCCGCGCGCCGGTCAGCACAACGCCAAGGCAACCGCAGGCGACGGTAAGACGCAGGTCACCGTCACACTCTTTCAAGGCGGCGCATGGAGCAAACCGAGCAGCACCACCCTGCCCTTCGAGCGCGGCGTCGAGTCCGACTTGGTGTGCACCAAGACGGGCGCGAGCCTCAGTTATGCGCAAACGGTACCGGACGGGATCCAAGTCGGACGCATCGACTGCGATCCGAGCGGCTGCAAATCGAGCGAGGTGAAGCTACCCGGAGTCGAGAGTAAGTGGTGGTGGGCCGCCGGTCCCTTGGACGACAAGCTGCTTTTGATGTGGCGCTCGAGCCTGGGCGAAACGCGTTTGCGCATTGCTCCCCTCGCCTCACTGCCGACGACGAAGGACGTGATCTTGTTCGACGCGCCCGACTTCGGCGGCCCCAATGCTGGCGAGCTCAGCACCCTCTACGCAGGCGGCGACGCGCTGCTGATCTTCCGCGGTGAAAAGCCGGTCGCCCTGCATGCGTCCTCCGATGGCTCGGTGCACGTAATTACGCCGTAACTAAGGGCCCGCGAATGGCTGAGACGGTCGAAGATCGCGGTCGAGGCGCCCGGATGGCGAGGCGCGACGAAGGCGCATACTGCGGGTATGTAACTGAGGAGCAACGACGCCAGCCGGGATGCCTCGGGCGCGAGATCGATCAACTTAGCCATTCGCGGGCCCTAAGGCCCTGTCCTGGCGTGCGGTCACTTACAACTTGCTCACGGAGCTCGACCGCAGCTCTTCGCCACCGGATCGCTGGACAACTGGCGCGTACCGCTGCCTCGCGCGCTCATCGCATGTCGTGAGGCAATAGGCGCCGGTCCAGCCCTGGGTATTCCGCACCTCGGCCGCTTTCTCTCGTGGCTCGGTGCCTATTCCGGACGATCGATCTGATCCTGCCAAGCCTGATCGAGTAAACTCAACGCACTTTGCGCCGGTAAGCGGTGGCGAGCGCGTCTGCGTATTCGTTCCAACGATTGCCGGAATGGGCGGCGATCCAGCGCAGTTCGAGCTCGGGTCGGCGCCCACAGATCGCGTACAGCTGTTGCACGAGTTCGAGATTCTTGATCTCGCCGCCCTTGCGTTTCCAGCCGCGCGCCTCCCAGCCTTTGGCCCACTCGTTGATGGTGCTGACGCACAATTGGCTGTCGGTGTAGAGCACGGCCTTTTGACCTTCCGGAACCAGACTGCAGCCGTTGATCAGCGCGCTCAGCTCCATGCGGTTGTTGGTGGTGTAGGGCTCGTGGCCCCAGAGCTCCCCGACCACTTGGTTGTTCGCGACGTACACCGCACCCCAACCGCCCGCGCCCGGGTTGGGTTCGGCCGCGCCGTCGGTGAACACGCCGTCGACTGGGCCGCTGGTGTACTTGGCCAATACCTCGGCCACGCTCAGGTTCTCTTCGCGCGAACCAGCAGCCGAGCGAGCGCTTCGCACGCGCGCGGCAGGCGCCTTCTTGGCCGAAGTTTGCGGACCTTGTTTCTTGCACGACAGGCACAACTTGGGCTGCCAACCGGGGTATTTGGCCAAAGTGGCCTCCGGCACGGCAAACTCTTTGGCGCAACTCTGACAAGCGAAACTGGGCACGGCGCGTGTTTAGCACACCGCCTACGCAGACCAGAATCAAGTGGAATTCCAAAGCGCGGTCAGCTCCGCAACCAAAAAATCCCGAAACGCAACGACCGACGCGGGTTGGAAGCGCGCCGACGGACTGACCACGTTTAGGCTGCCGCCGGCCTGGGAGTACTCGGGCAGCAAGCGCACTGGCATCGGCAGCGCGCCGTGGGCCGCTGTCAGCCTCACACCGATCGTCGGCAAGAGCGCGATGCCCACTCCGGCCGCCACGGCTTGCTGGACGAACGCCATCTCGTCCGCACTGAGCGGTCCGCGCACGGTAACGCGCTCTTCACCCCGGGGACCCGTGAGCTGCCAGTCGATTTTGCCGTGCGCACCATGGAACAAGACGCAATCGTGGTGAGCGAGATCGGCCAGAGTCTTCGGTCGCCCGCGGCGACGCAAGTAGGCCGGAGACGCGAAGAGGCCCAAGGTATCGTTACCGATTTTGCGCGCGACCAAGCTCGAATCAGCCAATTTTCCAGCTCGCAGCGCCAGATCGAAGCCCTCGGCGACGAGATCGACGAAGCGCGACGAGAGCGAGATCTCGACGTGCACCAACGGATATTTGCGCACGAAGCGCGCCACCAGATCGCCCAAGTTCACGAGCGCCATGTTAGCGGGCGCGGTCACTCGCACCGTGCCTCGTGGTTCCGCACTCAAGTTCGTTGCCGCAGAGGCCGCTTCCTCCAAACCAGTGAGCGACACGCGCACGCGCTCGTAGTAGGCCCGCCCTGCCTCGGTCAGGTGCAGCTTGCGTGTGGTACGTTGCAACAGTCGCACGCCGAGTTCGTCTTCCAAACGCGACACCGTGCGACTGACCGACGATTTAGGCAGCCCCAACTGCCTGGCCGCGGCCGTAAAACTCTCGAGCTCGACGACGCGCGCGAAGACCGCGACGTGGTTTAGGTCCATTGTTGCTATATTAGCAACTATAATTTGTCTCCACCATGTCTAGCTCTACGTGCAGCAACAATTACACTCCTCACAACGTTCCGAGGAGAAAATCATGTCTAGTATCAGCAGCAAGCTTCCCAGTATCGCCCGCGTCGTTCTCGGGCTCGCGTTTTTCGTGTTCGGTTTGAACGGGTTCTTGCACTTCCTGCCACAGCCGCCGATGAGCGGACCGCCGGCCAACTTCGCAGGCGCCTTGTTTGCGACCGGCTACATGTTCCCGCTGATCAAGGGGACCGAGGTGGCAGCAGGCCTGCTGCTGCTCTCGAACCGCTACGTCCCGCTGGCCTTGGCCATCTTGGCGCCAGTGCTGGTGAACATCGTGGCTTTCCACGCCTTCTTGGCCCCCGCGGGTTTGGTCTTGCCGCTCGTCTTGCTCAGCTTGGAGCTGTACCTGGCACGCAGCTACCGGCAGGCGTTCGCGCCCATGTTGCATGCACGCACGGAACCGCACACGCACGTGCCCGCTTCCGGTCGTGTAGTTCACGCGCACGCCAGCTAACTTGGTAACACCCAGCCAACGTCGCACCCGCTCGAGCCAGCTTGCGCGGGTGCGCGCGTTTCGAATCGTGGCCTCAGACGCGCAGCCGAAAGCCGCGAAACGCCAAAGCGCGAACACCGGTAATGACGGCAATCAGCGCGATTGCGCCGCATAACGCGCTCGGTAGATCCGATAGTCCGAACGACTCGGACATCAGAAACAGTTGGACGGACAACGGCAGATCGATGTTCGCGAGGTTGAGCGCGCCCGCCGCCATGGCACCGACGACCGCGCTGGCGAACGCACCAAACACGCCAAGGACGAACGATTCCCACAGGAACATGCGTACCACGCTGCTCAGCGCTCTTCTTCAAAGGCGGCTTCGATGTCGTGCACGGCCTTATCGATCACTTCACCGATCTTCTTGAGCGTCTTCGGCGTGAGTTGGCCGCGTCCGCCAGCGCGCTTCAAGGTCTTGAACAATCGACCCAAGCGCTTCATGATGTCGCCAAAATTTTCGACGTAGCTCTCCCAGGAGTCGTCTTCGAACCGCTCGTAGAAGTCTGAGACTTCTTCACGATGCTCGAGTAAGTCAGCGCGACCGGCGTCAGTGATTTCGTACACTTTGCGGCTGTCTTGCTCGACGACGCGCGCCATGCCCTGGTCTTCGAGCATTTGCAATGTCGGGTAAATCACGCCCGGGCTCGGACGATACGAACCGCCGCTACGCTCCTCGATGACTTGAATTACCTCGTAGCCGTGACGCGGGCGCTCCGAGAGCGCGTCGAGCACGAGGTAGCGAACTCCGCCACGCTCCGCGCGCGGTGGGGGCGAACCAAACCAGTCACCCCAGGAGGGAGCACGGCCACCGCCGCCCGGCGAGCCAAACGGGCCACGTGGGCCGAACGGGCCGCGGCGCCCTTGACTATGGGACCAGAACTCCGAGCGGTCCGCGAACGCTCCTGGACACGCTTCCCCCCCACGCAGGGCAGCGCGTAGGCGGGCGGCATGGGACTGCCTGTGATCTGAATATTGAGTCATTTTCTCCTTCATTTCAGGTAATTACGGTCTCAACC
>Ga0302323_100000376_pt1 | contig 35227 bp, 57 predicted proteins | sample Fen_T0_3_FD_201950 | JGI IMG/M metagenome (GOLD analysis project Ga0302323, IMG submission 201950) | Peat permafrost microbial communities from Stordalen Mire near Abisko, Sweden - Fen_T0_3 | ecosystem: Environmental > Terrestrial > Soil > Wetlands > Permafrost | place: Sweden: Abisko...
GGCAGCTTCCATTCTTTCTTTACGCTTCGACATCGCATTCTTGTTCATGTCCCAATCGCCCTTTTCAGTATATTTAAGGTTCAAATTGTCCATTGGCATACCGTTTGAAATTGATCCACCGAAATTTATGTTCTCAGAATCACTTCCGTCGTTCTTATTAGTCGTATCCGGAGTATTATATTTAAACGCTGATTTTTGGCCCGTAGGAGATGCCTGGTCAGTTCCGCCAAGCTCCTTGTTGTCAGACTCCGCCGGCGAGGCTTTGCTGCCGCCACCGACCTTATAAGAAGCCTGCTTGCCTTCTTGCCATCCAACTACATATCGATCCTTGCCACCAACACTCTTTTTGCCAACTAAATAATCACTCACGGTTTTGACCCTCCTCTTCAAGTTCTTTCAAATATGCCATAGAATCAGTCAAAACCCTAGGCCGACGCTTCATAGCCATCCCCGCCTTAGTTTCTGACTTACTTGGCACTGCATTAATCATCGAATTACCCATCGGTTTATTCAAGACTTTATTTGATAAATGATATGAAACAATACCAATCAGAAAACCTAGAATGAAACCCAACGTTAGACCTAAAAACAAGTCCCTATCCCACCATTGCTCTTAATGTATTCTTCACGCTTTATGCTGTACATTATCGCGTCCGTATACGACCCGTCTTTCCAATAGAAATCTCTTCTTACACCGTCTTTTTGCATACCTATCTGTTCAAATAACTTGGCAGCCGGGTTACCACTAAAAGTCTCGCCCCATATTAAATGCAAACCCATGTTCTGAAACCCATGAGAAAATAAAGTCTTAAGCGAACTTCGCCCTATCCCTCGACCCTGATGCTCTGGTGCGACATATAACGAGAACTCAGCGTTCCTGTTCATCCAATTGATCGAGGTTAATCCACAAACCCCAACTACAACCGCACCGTCGTCAACCATCTGATACATCTTAATGCTAGGATCCCTGGACTGCTTCTCAAACCAAGACGCCTGGTCAAAAGACGAAATCAAATCATTCTGACGAGTCCAACGCCAAATGGTGGGATCGTTTCTCCACTTAGCCAAGTCCGTCCACGATTCCAATGCCTCTAAATGTATCCCAAGCCTAAAGTCTATCATTGCAACTTGGACTTATTGTAAGCCCGTAACAACAAATCCGGTAACGAATACTCTTTCGACTCCTTAGCATACCCAAACTCACTCACCGCAATGTCTTGCAATAAATCGCCCAACTGACCCTGCTTCATCAATAAATCTTCATTCAACCGCTTAATGTCCGTTTGAAGATTCACACCCTGCTGTAACTTCTTCTCTAACTCTGTCATCGTAATCCCCTTGTTTGTTGTGAAAATGGTGACTTTGGCATCTCTCCCATCAACGTCACCTCTCCAGATTTTATTCGCATTACAATATCCCTTATAATATTCAATATGCGATCAATCCTAGAAATGTGTGCGAAATTGATGAAAAAACTTGATCCAAATAAAATTCCGGCTCGGTACGCCTCTTGCCACAGCAGCGCCTTAAACAACAAATCGCCCTCAAATACCCCTCGAGTCGCATACCCATTTATCTTAATACTCTCAGGAGCCATTAAATTAAACTGCGCTGTAAAATAAGCCCCAGCATTCCATAAATCGTTCAAATCATAAGCCTTCGTCTGTAACAACTCTATCGTCTTAAGAGCCGCCGCTATCGAACACGTCTCCCCCGCAAAAGTCGAACTGACAAAGTAATCCCCGCAGTTCATCACCTCATCCTTGCCGCCAACACAAGAAATAGGCATCCCGTTCGCCATAGCCTTCCCTAAACAAATCAAATCAGGCTCAATCCCAAAATATTTGCTCATCGTAAAACCCTTAGTCCTAAATCCAGTGATGATCTCGTCGAAAATAAGAATCGTGCCCGATTCAGTACACTTTTTTCGCAAATCCCTTAGCCACGCCATACGAGCCTCAGACATATCTATCGAAATTGGCTCAATAATCACAGCCGCTGCCATCGGAATCAAATCCTCGTTGCCCTTTAATTGCAACATGTACGGATCCTTCAAAACTCCAAACCTAGGCTCCGTCAAACTAGTAAAGATATCGGCATCACCATGATAATCACTCGATAACACCAAGGCCCTGGGCTTCTTTCCATCTTTCGCATCATAAGTCCTGCTAACCAGTGCTTCTATTTTAGTGAAATCACCGCTGCCAGTAAGACCGTAATAACCCTCGTTATCGCTCTTCACGCCATGAAACGTCCTTGCAATCCTAATCGCTGAAGTCGTAGCCTGCGTACCCGTCTTTAAAAACCGCACCTTTTGAACCCAAGGAACAATCTCTTTTACCTTCTCAGCCAACTGAATCTCAATCGCTGAAGACATAGATAACGTAGTACCGCGAGTTGCTTGAGTGTAAATTGCACGAGCTATCTTCTCGTTTCCGTAACCTAAAATATTACTACCTAAACCACAGATGAAATCGTATAATTTGTGCCCCGATACATCGTAAATAAATGGTCCCGATCCATGAGTCGCATGCGTCTGATAAACTCCGCGAACAAAACAATCAGGCCTCTTTGAGTTCGTCAGCGCACCGCCTGCAATACAATCTTGCGCCCTTATTGAATATGAATAATCCATTGCTAAAACCGATGTACCGCTGATTTGCCGTACCGTTTTTTAGCTAATGAAATCTTCTTCTGAATCTTCTCGTACTCGTCACGAACCCTCATTAAATCCTCCTGAGTGTCTATGCTTAATTTAATTTCCGAGTGATCATTATGACCTATCAAAATTCCACGATTAAAATACTCCGCAGGATTCTCGTTCCTTAATACCACAGTCACATGCTCTCTTTGCTCAGGCGTTGTCGAATTAGCATCAGCCCACCTCAGCGCCCTTAAAGAAATCACCTCAACGTCATGCCCATCAATAGACGTTCGCATCGATTCACCCGCATACTCACCAACATTTGAAAAATAATCGAAATGATTCTTCGTTGCTGAAATTATGCACTTGTAAATTAAAAAGGGAGGGAGCAAAGGGCAATCTCCCGTTATTCTAACTACATATGTCGCCTGAGACTTGTTCGCCATTAGCATATACCTAGACAAAACATCATTCTCATCGCCTTCTATTACCATCTCCGGTGGAATCAAATTCTTGATCGGATCGCCCTTGGGTATTAGAACGAAGACACTGCATCTTAATCTGTTAGAAAATTTATAACGCTCCAAATATTGAGCAGCACCATTACATGCCGAAATCACATGCTCAATTACTCTCTTATCTCCCACATATTCGCTTATCTTATTAGGAAAACGAGTGCTCGTTGATCTTGCCTGGATTCCAATACATACATGTGCATCCATATTAATGTCCGCTCATCACTTTCTCATGATATTCAACCAACTTCTCCACATCATCACCAGGACTCTTAAGCCATCCCTTTACAAACTCAACATAGGCTCTGTCCATATCAGCGATGCTCAACCTCTTGCCATTCAAAATGCAATCCCAGATAGGGCTGGTATTCCCAATCGATACATTCCCACGAGCCAATGCAATTATCTGCAAACAATCCCACCTCAAACCATCATTACCAGTCCTGAAATAGTTGTAATGGCTATCACCAACAGAATTAGGATCATCTAAAACCTTGTACTGCATCGTCATCGTCAAATTAAAACTCTGTTCACCATTTTTGCTGTGCTTGAATAAATCCCTGATCATATCCAGCTCTGACTTGCTCTTAGAAATAGGCTTTTCACACATGATCGGTAAATTTAAATGCGCAAGAGAAAGTAAATAATTAAAATGGGTGTCTGTTGGACTGGCTAAAATGATCCCATCAAAAACCGTACCTTTATAAAAATCTTCCAGAGATTCGACCGATGTCTTTGTATCAAAGGCACGATAGTTTATACCGATATGCCTCAATATAGTCTGATATCGTTTCCCCATTGATCCTTCGCCGCCAATTAAAAGGATCATACCGTAATCTCAGTATGTTTGTCCTCGCTCCTTAGAAGATGCAGTCTAGGATATTTGACCGGTTGGGTGTTGAACACCAGCGGAGACAATAGCTCAGTTAATTCCTCACGAGAAAACCTTGGTGCAGAAACCGATGTCATCGTAGTTTCACGCTCATATTCATGATACAAATCCTCATGCAATTTCTCACCAGGCCGCATGCCGCAAATGCTGATCTCTGCCTTTTCCTTGCCGAGCATCTCAGCCAAAACATTAACTACCTCAACCATATAACAAGCCTTCATGTTCTCTAAAATCTTAAGACCACCAGTTGGCTCGTTAGCAGCTTTCACCACAAAATCAGCCGCATCCTCAATCTTTAAAAGAAATCTAGTCATACGCAAATCAGTGATCTTAACAGGCTCGTTGTTTTTGATGCATCTTATGAACTCTGGGATCGCAGAACCACGAGAGGCTAAAACGTTCCCGTATCTAACAACAACGTTGTTCGGATTTCTTAAAATTAACTTCTCAGAAATTGCCTTACAATAACCGTACACGTTAATGGGTTTACAGGCCTTATCAGTTGAACTAAAAACAACCCTAGGGATCTTGTTAGTCCTTTGAGCAAACAAAATGTTTTGCGTCCCTCGAATATTGGTCTCAACCGACTCCTCAGGATTATGCTCAAGCGTGTTTACCTGTTTAAGAGCTGCGAAATTATAAATCATATCTACATTTCTTGTGCTCTCCACAACTCTTCGCTCGTCCCTTACATCACCAAGGACTAACGTTAGCCTAGGATGTGGAGCAATCTCACTTTGCTTTTTTTCATCCCTGGAATATCCAATGACATGAATATTCTTGTCCGCTAACAAAATGTCCTTTACCGCCGTACCCAAAGTTCCAGAAATTCCGGTTATAAATACTTTCACTGGCTGTCCCTCGGTGAGCGTAAAAAGAAATCACCCTTATCAATCACACTTATTTTTATTAAAGCAGGCCCTGACAAGATATTAGCCAATAACTCTTTTGCCTCTACCGTGTATTCTTTCTTTTGCTGCTGTTTCTTACATTTAATGAAAAGATAGATATTTCCGGCTACCGAAGCAATTAACGCTGCTATGGCCGAGGCGATAAGGACGTCATGCATTGTAATTCCTTTAAGTTATTTAAGTTATTTAAGTTACCTAAATCAGAATTCAATGAAGTCAATTAGTCAATCAACAGTTGTGACTATTAGCGAAAACTCGTTCAAACCGTTTTGAATCTGCATGAATCTTGAGAACGACTCTCTACTATCGGTAATCATTATCCCCTGAATTTCCTTACCAATTAGAACACAGCCATCGCTGTCTTTATTGAAATTGCCGTAATGAAACAGCACCTTTGAGTGCCCAACTATTCCGGTAATTTCATATGTCTGAAAATCCAAACCATGTAGAAGTCTATGCGTACCAAGTACGCACTTATATTCACCGTCTTGAATCTTTGGACCAAATGAATAGACGTGCTCAAGAGTAACAAAAAGGTGTTCACCGGAGAGAGTTTTAATCTCTCCAAACACTCCGTTTTCGTTCATCTTATTTCTCTCAAGAATTAGATCCATCAGACCAAACCGTGGATAGTCCACCAATTGTATGCGCCGGATCCAGTAGCAGCTCTTCCAGCTCCACTATTTTGCTCAATTTTGATAGTTACGGTGTCACCAGAGGTAAGCGCCAACATCCTAGATACTGATGAGCCGATCGACAGTGTCGAAGCATAGGTCAAAGCAGCCGACCATGTTCCACCTCTTGCAATCTCGCTACCATTTACAAATATCTTTGCCCAAAAACCTACCGCAGGCTGAGTCGCCGGAACATCGACTGATCCGCACGCGTTGATCTGATAATATCCAGTAGTCGGGCAGGTCCAGGTCGTAGAAGCGCTCAATGACGAGGTCGTATCTACTGACGCCGTCCATGTGTTGATTACAGTATCTGAAATTGTCTGACCTCCTGGGCTAGTAGCGATAAACTTCACGTTAGAGGTGTTCGCCAGAGCCAGTGTTCCTGTGGCCGCCGGCAAGGTAACTATCACGTTAGCAGCTGTAGACTGCCCCAAAACCTTGGTTGTGAAAGACGCAGCACCAGATGAAAAATACAGCGCCCTAAGACCACCAGTAGTGATCGTTCCGATATCATATGAGTTGTTAGTCCCAATATTGAGCGTTGATGACATAACGCCATTGAAAGTAATCGTCTTGGAAGTTGAACTGCCAAGCGTGACGTTACCATTTAGGGTCGCAGTACCAGCCGCAGTCACAGAAGCTACGCTAATGTCTTTTGTGGTATCAGAGATGCCATTTAAAATATCAGTGAAGTTCTGATTCACTTGTGTAGCGTCCGCTGTCGAACCGTTGGTGAAAGTATACGTATACGATGGAAATGCCATTTTTAACTCCTGTTATTTTCCTAATTTAGATCTGCTTTTGATCGTTGTGGATACATTATTTGGTTTATCGTTATTATTGAAAATCAACTCGCCCAAAAGTTTTTGCCCCTCAGGCGAACTTGCAACTTCTCCAATTGAGGTTTTTCCGGCAAGAATTGATGCTTTAAGCATAGCTGGACTAGAAAGAGCCGCTCCGCCCATTCCACCAACTGCCCCACCAATATAGGCCCCATTAACCCCGCCAAGAGATGCCCCGATACCTGCTCCCAGTGTACTTCCCAAAGATGCCCCAAGACCCGATCGACCCGTCTGCTTTGGATTTAAAAATGTTGGATTGGAAAAAGTTCTAGCGGCAGCGAGATCAGAAGCATCCGACAGATAATTTTGTCCAGTGATCTCACCAAGGCGCCTTAGAGCATCAGTATCCATTGGGTTAGACCCAGATCCAACTGCCATTATCTGACTAGGTGGCTTTGTCTTATCTAAGAGCGATGAGTGCATACTCTCGGCTATATCATGCAACTGCGATAACTGGCGGTTTGCATCTACTATCTGCGGCGGACCATAGGTATCCAGAATTTCCTTAGCCTGTCGTCCAGCCATCTTCGAAGCATATGCTGCCTTAGGACCTGCTTGAAATAAATCGCCGTTTTGTTGGTACGCACCCTCGGCCAAATTATACAACTTCTCCTTAGTAGCCTGCAAAGTCTGAAGTGTCATCTTGCCATCGGGCGATTTCTTGTCAATCAGTGACTGTATGCCCTTTATCGCATCAATTTGTTTGGCATCATAAACTGGATCAAGCTGAGACATAGACGTTTGCAAAGATTGCTTTATCGGAGTTGCATCGTATAGTTCACCCGAAGGCATAGCCTGATTACTTGATAGTGCCGCTTCAATTCTATTGCCAAGAGCAAGTCTGGTCTTCTTAACATCGGCCAAAACATTTTCTCGCATATGATTAACGGCCATTTGCGAATCAAACTTACCCTCAGACATATTGTTCTTGATCAAATTCGAAACTTTATCTCCACGCTGAGACAATGCCTCAATCTCTTTATCCGGAACACTCGCTAGCTCACCCTGAATTGATCTAACCTTAGAGCCAATCATTGGTAAAACTTTACCAACAATAGCTCCGCCCATCTCTTGCTCAGTCCCACCCAGAGCTGATTTCCCAAGATCGCTATATTGCTCTTGCCTAGTTTTAGGACCTTCGCCAAACATCGCATTGCTTAACGCTTGCTTAGCCGACTCTCCAGCTACACCACCGGCAGCGCCACCAGCAACAAGTCCAACCGGGCCAAGTCCAACCGGGCCACCGGCTGCAAAACCCAAGGCCCCGCCAACTCCAGCTCCAACCGTTGGTAGAGTATCTATTGCACCCTTCGCCAAACCTTTTGCGCTTACGTCTGGCAAATAGCTTTTTGCTTTGTCGTAATATCCTTTAGCCTTATCTAAGAACGTATCTTCCTTAACAACAGGATGATCGTCCCAACTAAAGGCTTTTGCAGCCCCATTCGCCGCAGCCGTCGGTTGTACTACTGGATGATCATCCCATTTGAAATCGCTCAAAGTGGAACTCCTCCAGCTGCTTTTGCCGCATCAACTTGGTCCGCCGGTATTTGACGAATATTACCCTGAGGATCCTTCATCATCACGGTTCCACCAGCCTGTGCCGGAGCTGCTCTTTCCATGGGTTTATAAGAATCAACCTTTTCTTGCATTACTTGGATGGCAGCTGGGTTGCTCTTATATCCAACGCTTCTACCTTTAAAAATCTGCTGAGCTCTGGCATATCCGTTTTTATCATAAGCATCGCCAAGTCGCTCCAATACACCATGGAAATAATCAACCAGTTCTGGGTTGTTTATTGGAGTTGGATCGCTAGTAAATCTTTGCTTAATCTCAGCTACTTTTTGAGACGCCGTTTGCATTTCGGTCTGTTCAGTTTTACCAAGCCCAGCACTACCGCCACCGGAAATTGCATTAGCAATACCTTGTTGGATTTCATTGATGATCTGAGGAGTAAGAACCGGAGCCGTCTCAAGTGTATGTTTATCGAGATCAACCTGCTGTTTTTGTTTGTTAATCTTGGTCAAAATATTGTCTTTATCAAAATGATCTGCCGCGGATGCTGCGATCTTATCCCTTTGCATATCAACGCCTTGCTGGCGGACATTCGATAAACCAAAAGCTGCATCTGATTTATACTTAGCCTCGCCAAGCCCAGACAGAGATTTAGACAATTCACTGTTCATCAATTGATGGGCTTGCAAACCACTAGTATTAGGATCGGCAAGTACGTCACGAATACCAGATGTAGCTTTTTCAGCTTCCGGAGTTTTTAAAATACCAGAACTGCTAAATGATTCAAGTAATGCGCTAGCTCCGAGCTTCGCATATTTACTCTCTGGAGAATTAGCATCAGCCAATGCCTTCATGGTGTTTTGTTGCTGTGAATTAGCCAATTCATTTTGCTGATTCTGCAGCTCGAGAGCTTTTGTTTGTTGATCATGCAACTGACCGCCCTTAAAGGCGCTATATAAATTAGCGCCAGTACTGGCCAATGTCGCGAGCGTTGACAGAGGCGTCTCATGAGACTGATATCCTGGAAGCATCACCTGCACTGCCATTAGTAGCTCCTTTGACCAAATCGTCTTTGAATTGCCTGGTATGAATCATCGGGAGTTTGAGATCCATAAGTTTGATTATTTAAATTATAATCACCAAGATAATTGTTAGTACTGTACGGATCTTGCGAACTGCCGCTCAAGTTATAATCTTGCCCAAGCATACCTGGCTTATAATTAACGTTATCGCCCCAAGATCCAGAACCACCACCAGAAAAACCGTTCGCTTTTCCCGCAAGGCCTACGCCCTGATTCAGAGTGCTTAGAGATTCATTCCTGGGATTCATCGCCGACATCCCGCCGATAACCCCTCCGGCAACAGCACCCCATGGACCAAATGACGATCCAGCGGCAGCACCACCGGCAGCGCCACCTAAGAAGCTACCGAAACCAGGCTGGCTCTGAGCTTGAGGAATATTAACCTTTACACTCATACGACCTCCCCGTTTTCACGAACGAACTCGTGATTGCCGCCGAGATATTCAAACATCTTAAGCCAGAATGTTTTTATCGGTGCGAAGATCCATCCGAGTTTATTCTCGCCGTAATACCATTTTCCGTACGACACAAGAGGATCTGTCATCGCTATACGGACAGCAAACTTAATGAGATTCGATTTTCGCATTAATGGAACTAGGACCTCAGCTAACTTGTAGTAGCCGCGTCTGTTACCCTCAGTCATATATTCTTCACGATATCTACGAACGACTTTGTCCATAACGCCGTTTCCATATCTTGCCTCTAAGAATATAAAGCAACAGCCGCCACCACCACCGCCCGATTGTTTTGCAGCAGTCTGTGCGTTGACTTCGTTCGCCCACTGATCAAGAATCTGCTGGTTCTGACCCATGGCCAAACTTCTACCGAACTGGCTTTCGTTTTCACCGAGACTTCTATTAAACTGGCTCTCTTGTTGATTCATCTGGTTCTGATTGCTGTCGATTCCTGACATTGCTCTCTCGGTAGCCTCTTGTGTATTTCTGCTACTATCAGCCAATGCCTGAGTATACGCTCCAGAATTCAAATTTCCCATGGCGGCATATCGTCTCGTAATAGCATCAATTCCCTGTGCTCCTGCCGCCTGAGCCGCATCTGTAGCTATTTTTCTCTGAGAATCGTAAACAGCATTGTTTGGGCCCGGGCCTTGTAATCTTGTTGGAAGAGGCGCATTTGCATCTGGAATCGCTACCTTCAATGCATTTATTTGATCACTCGTAGTAGGACTTACAGGAGCGCTAATAGCGGCGGATTGTAATTTTGGACGGTTTTGATCACTTACATACATACCCATTTTTAGAATCTCCTTAATAAAATCATCGGTAACCCTTGATATTGTAAAGCATATTTAGTCCGTGGACTTTAAATTTCTGATTGGCCACGTTCTGATTGCTGAACTTAAATTTAATCCTTCTACCCCTGGCGTTTTGCAAAAACACTCTCTGCTCTCGCTGATTGCTGCCACCGCCCCAACTGCTAGTTCCCCAAACCATAGAACTTCCCCATAACGTGGTTAGAGGGTTTAAACTAATAGGAATCGACGATCCAGATCCAGCATCAGAATCAACCAAATACGTAAAGTTCATGTTGTACGCGCCTGGCATATCTACTAGCAAATTAACGTATCTAAAATCTTTAAATAAAGAGGTATCTGAACCCTCGACATCAGTCTGATCCCCGGAAAACTCCTTGGTAACTAAATAAGAATTAATAGCTGCACCGTCGTCGTTATAAGCGCCGCTCTCAGCCTTATAAACAAAGCCAGTAGCATCTGCCGTACCGAAATAAAGATTGCCGCCGTATATCGCGAACTGAGCCGGATGCATTCCGTCGAACGGACACCACGACTCCGTCTGGTTCTTCTTAATGTTGCTCATCGAGAAGTCCATTTGATAAACTCGGTTATTAGACGTTGCCGTACTTCCCCATGTCACCGATATCCATGCTTTTTTCTTATACACAACGCCAGATATATTGCTCAGATATGCACTTTGTACCGTATACATATCAGGCTCAATACGATCCGAAGTTAAGTCAGATCCAGCCGTTGAAACGGTTAAGAATGCTCTTGAAGTATCTAAAACGTTACCTGAAAACGCCCCAATGCCCGTGAACACCTGATCTTGTACCGCCGGGAACAACAACTTATTGTTATATTTCAAAATGCAAAAAGGCGACTTTGATCCATAGGACGAATTTGATACTATTGGCCCAACCCAGTTTGCTGGAGTACCGTCGGTCAAATATAAAAACCATACTGACCGCTCACAGAAAATAACAATCGAGTTATTATAATACGCAAGCCCCTTAATTAAATCAGATGAGTTATCACCAACCCTGAAAAAACTCGTTGCCTTCCAAGTATATGGGCTGCCAGCTTCCGAATACCAAAGAAAGTTACCATTGCCAGAATCATTACAAAACAACCTGCCTTGAGCGTATATTATGGTGTTGTACTTAGGCGGCTCTCCGTTGTCAGTTGGACCCTGAACAGCCAAGGATGTGTCAGCTATATTATCGTTGAACGTCGCTGTACCATTTGTGAACGTAGTAACTCGATAAAAAGGCGTTAACGAATTGGCCTTTGTTCTATACAGATAAACATTGTTTACACCATAACTGACCGGAGCTGTTGCAAAGTTAGATACTGTGTTTTGACCAGATGTCGCCGATATTACGAAAGTCGTAGAAAGAGGGCCAACGTTTCCTTCTACCACATTCGTGTTCACATATGAGTAAGTGTACAAATAGTTTCCGCTAGCAGTAAGATTACCAACTCCGTTTGAAACTACAGTCGCAGTTTGCGTCGGAGCCGGAACTCCATGCCTAGTAAAAGCGCCATTATATTTGTAGGCGTTGGCATTTCCGTTACCAAAAAATATGTAATTTTCATCTTCAACAGCAGCAACCCTAACCCCGGCCGTAAACACGCTTTGAGCCGAAGGCACAGTCGTGAAAGTTGATCCCGCAAGGGTATACATTAACCCACCGAAGAATACGCACATGGTCTCTGTATTTGTATTCGTTCGATGCGAATAAATTCCGTCGCAAGCGAAAGACCCGACAGAGGTCGTATTTAGCTTCTGAATTCCCTGCCTGGTCTCGGCAGCTCCAGCATTGAACACGACATTCAGGCAATCTGAACTTTCGTTATCAGCTATGATCGATGGAGCATATTTATTATTTAAGCCACCATCGAAAAGTTGACGACCGCCAACAGGGAAAACCTTCTTCATACCGGTCCTGAAAGTGTTACAGCCAAATTATCTTCGTTCTGTACTATTGTAAAAGCATCACCACGTTTTTGTTTTTGTACGTTTCTCTTAGCCCTAGCCTTAGCCTGATCCCAACCTATCTTATAAGCTGCTGCCATAGTCGGATCTTTGTCCTTCAGATACATATGCATCACCACGAAATCGACGATATCCATATGATAATTCGTTGGAACATCCAAAACACTGGTGGCAGTAACTACTTGTGGCTCATTGTAAGAAAATATCTTAATCGTACATCCAGTCGTATCAGGACCAGGACGCAGATATAAATTGTAATTAAATACGGTATAGAACTGAGGAGAACCAAGTGTCGTTGATGCCACGTTCACCAGCGTTAGAGCATCGTCTTCACGAAATGTAATTGGCTCAAGCTTTACTCCAGCACCTGACAAATTGATGTATTCGACCCTCTTGATAGACCTTGTCTGCGTTGGAAATGAATATTGTCTCGTTCCAGATGTTGTAGTTGTCGTATATATTGCCTGAATCAAATTCATTTCGTTCGAAAGCTCCAGCTGACCTTGATAAATCAAATTGTATATCTCAGCCGAAGTGAAAAACGTGTCACTTGCAGCGTTGTATTTTGCTCTTGCGGCTGTCTCAATTTCAGATGGACTCATGTCGAAGTACTCCAAGAAATAATGCCAGTAGTGGATGTCGCCCACGTCTGAGCTGCGTTCGTTGATTGTACATATGTAGGCGTTACTGCGTATTCGTCGTTTGTAACGCCACCGGGAAGAACTAACAGATAATGTCCGGATCCATCACCAAGATGCTCATCAATACCGCCCTGTACAAAGGTCACGGTATTGTTACCAACAGACACAGTATCAAATGATACGTCTGAACTAGTACTTGAAAGCGGAAGTGCATCTAGGTTTACGGTAACGGCATCCGTTGGCATATTGAAATTTGTGTTGCCGCCGTTGCCCCACAAGTCAGTGCCCCATTTCATAGGAGCTGACCATTTAGTAGATGGTTGTTCGCCGAAAAATAAGATGGTGCTTGCTAATGATTGCGTAAAATCTGCCACAAGCTCCCCCCATTTAGCTTAATGTTATCTGGGCTGTAACAGTTAGCGTGTCTCCGGCGCCTTTGTTAATCACACTCTTCGTGTATCTTGCATACATGACACCAACAGAGCTTGAATTAAATAAACCATACTCCGTAATTGCGCCAACACCACTGCCGGTCGCAAACGTAGCCTTGATCTGATAAATCTGAGAAGTAATGTAACTAACCGTTCCTGTAGTTCTGATAACCTCGGTATTTAAAGCCGTATCACCAGCGGTTTCAGTTGTAACGCCAGTACCAATCGCTATGTACTTTACCGTGAACTGAGAAGCTGCAGCCGCCGCACTGTTTAGGAAAACAGCGAGAGCGTCCTTGCCAACAGTGGTAACTACGTTGTCACCACTTTGAACATCTTTTAGATTACCATCTGGACCATATAGTTTGGTTTCCCATTTACCAATGATTCGGAAATAACCTTCCTTGGCAGCTTCCTTTGGATCAACCATTTACCTCGACTCCCGTCGTCTTTGCAGGACGACCCCTCTTCTTTGCAGGGACCTGCTTCTCGGCCTCAAAATCAGTTACCATAGCCTCGGCATGTTGTGCCTCAGAGTGCTTCACTAAAGCGCCCTCTGTGCTGTAAACCTTCTTACACAAATTGCAAGGATAGACCTCTTGTCCCTCTTCTTCCAATTCGTCCTTTTCCTCTTGCTTTAGAGCATCAACTTTAATCATTTTAAATGAAGTTGGGTCTTGAGTCCCGTCACCCTTAATCTTAATTGGAGCAAACTGGCCCTTGAATTCATGAGCCTCATAGAACTCCATTTCGATATATCCCTTAGACGGAATGACGATATCCTCGCCTTTGAACTTTTCTTTCCATTCAACCGTATTGTTATTCCAAACCTTAACCTTCATTTAATTTCTCCTTTTTAAGTTATTAACTTCCTGAACAAATTATTTTAAATCCAACTCCGCCACCGACAGTATCGGAAGCTACGAATCTTAAGAACGGAGCCGCCGCTCCAGCACCCAATAACTCGACAACCCCGCCATTCGCACCGACACCACTGGCGATAGAAATGGCATTTGCCTGAACTGTAGCAGTATTGGGAACAATCGCGAATAGATTGAAAAACGAGGTTCCACTGTTTGGTGATACCTGAACTACAATCTGCGCCGACGTGCTCATCGTTGGAATGACTACTGACACCTTCTCCCAAGATCTGGTTAGATTTATCCCAGAACTCGTTGAAGTTCCAGACGCAATAGTATCCGCATAGACTACGGGCAATTGATAAGCCATCTTGGCCCCCTTTTAGTGACCGACAGCGATCACTGTGAAAACGTCACCGCTCGCAGCACTGCTCACCATGATCGATCCGTTGGCAGTAGCGCTAGCAGCATTAAGATTTCTCTTAACTTTAATCCCGGCTGTACCCATTGATACCGGGCAAATTGCAACCGCCTCAACAACGCTTAATGGTGTAACGATAACGCCGCTTGCAGCATCTGTCGTCACATCGAAAGCCGTCATTACTTTATTGCCTTCATTGTACTGATATAGTTTTGTTACCGTGTAAGCCATTTCTTCTCCTTAAAACAGAATTTTTGGTTCTGCCGTTTCTGGTGTAAACATTTGATCGGTTAATTCTTCGTGCATTCGATACATAAATAAAAACCTGGCAAGTGGCATTTGCTGGATATCCACTATGTTGCCCTCTGCGAATGCGCCAAAGCAGCCACCCTCAGAACAGTTAATGAATATCTGCGGGCTCTGAACTGACAACTGTTCGAACCAACCCTTAAAATTCGCATAGCTTTGCCATGACAATCTTTTATTCCCATACACGTCCACTAGTTTGATGACGTACCCCAAATTCTTGTCATATTTAGAGTCCCACGGATGGAATTTATTGTCATAAGAAAAACAAAAATCAGCACCCACAAAGGCAATTGGACAGCATCCGAGAAAACCACGAGCCAAATATAAACAAGCCCCGAGAACGTTCCCGCCATTTGAGACATAGCATTTAAAAGGTTCAATTTCATCGATCTCCTTCATTAGACCTGCGTCTGGAAGTGCCCCGTTGAACAAATAAATCTCGCCTTGCCATTTTTCTAATAATTTAGGTGGTGATCCAATATAAGCAATCAGCTTCCTATTCTTAGTCATAGCCCAGTATTCGTCAGCAGTCTTTGTCCCGCCCTCACATACCTCATCGACAACAACGTCACCCGCATCAAGGCTTACGTAAAAATCAGGTCTAGCATCGTTATCTTCCATCAAATGGAAATTATGCAGACACGACAAAAGTGGGATGTCTCCACGGTCTTTCAACTGATGCACATTCTCTTTCAGAGACGGGCCAGATCCAGCTATGACACAAGGCTTATGCTCGAATTTCTTAAACAACTTGCCAGCAGAATAGTCCTTAAATGACCCAAACTTACCCTTGTTGGCCTTCATGTTTGATAACCAAGTGTTTCTCCATGATTTTACCGTAATATCGTCATTCGTACATGCCTGCGCATACATCTGCGCCGGAGGAGTTGGGAACTCTAAAATCTTATTCTGATACTGCAAAAGAATCTGTGCGTACTTTGGCTTCTTTGAGTTGAGCAAGTGCTCTGGCAAGACATTCATTAAATCTCCTTTAATTTAAGGCCCCAAGCACCATTGCTCAGGGCCATTTTGTAATTTTATAAACTAGAACTTGAAGAAGGCAGCGTTAGTAGCTGTAACCGCTCCAGAAGATACAGAAAAAATTGCTTTTCCGTATACTGGTCCAGTAAATCCAGTGGCACTCGATTTGTTCGAGAATGTACCATCGACTCCGCCAGCAATAATGTTACCAGTAGAGAATGAATCATTCGCTCCAGCAACAAAACCTGAGAAACCTTGATACATCAGCCAACCGTAAGTACCAGTTGTCAATGTTGCATTCTTCGCAATACCGATCATCATGTCACTTCCAGTGATAGATGAAACAGTAACGCTATATCCAGACACACCAGATAATACCGCTCCCATGCCTTGAGAGATTTGCGAGTTTCCAGCGTTGTAAACATAAACATACTGGTTGCCGGCAGAATCGCCCCAAAGAGTACCAGGGATCACAGTATTGGTGGCTGTAACGCTTGACGGGGTCTCGTTCGATCCCATCACCGGTGAAATTGGTTGTAAAAATGTAGCCATAGTTTTTCTCTCCTTAGCCTGTGATACCGGTTAATGCAGCCTGAAGACGTGCATTGGACGTGCCGTAAGCACCAAGCCAATAGATCTTAGCTACCTTAACGTTTTGGTTGATTGGTTTTTGGAATGGTTCAAATCTCATGTCCTCGTCTTTATGAACCCACAAATGAATGTAGTCTTCATTCAACATGAACATATAGTTAGACGGACAGTGAGAGTCCGGAATCACTGGCGCACCGTTGAACAACAATGATGCAAAACCGCCAGACGCTGTGTCTGAATCGGAAAAGCGCTGTTGTGGCTGCAACAAAGCATAATAACTATTGTAGATCGATCGAGTAGTGATCAACACGCTTGGAGAAGCTGCATTGATGGTCGCCAAGTTGAATTGGGTCATCATAGCCGCCATACTTAGTGTGGTTGTACTAGAATCGATCTGTGATTGCCACCATGAGTTGGTAGACTGAGAAATACCACCAACTGTATTGCTGGCAGATACGATCTGTCTCAAACCAACGATAGACTTAGCATCTGTAGCATTGCTGAACAGACCAACGCCTAGCAGGTCTTCCATTTGCTTCTCTGCAATCTTAACCTTGTTCTTCACAAGACCTAAAATCGCTGCGTCACCTGAGTTTTTCAACTCATCAAGACGAGAGATTGAAATGTTGGTGTACAACTGTTTCCAAGTGTACTCAGCAGCTGTGATCTGATCATTGTCTGAAGTCGACAATGTATCATACCCAGCATACCATCCAGAAGCGGTTGGTACAGCGTAGTTCAAAGGAACCATTGCAGAAATACCGCCATCTACTTTTTCATAAGATTTCTTCTTATGTCGTTGTAGAAGCGGATTCGAGTTGAAAACGTTATCGTACATTTTCGGGACGTAGTATTTCAGCGTAATTGCCGAAATTTGGTCATACGTAAGTGCCATTTTATACCTCTAAATTGGGTTAGCCAGATAATCCCATATCCTGTAAGATTAACTGGTGAATTTGGTCATAGTTTCTGCTTCTTAAATCAGGACCTTTTCTGCTGTCCATCGCCGGAGTTGGATCTTTGCCAAGTAATCCCGCTTTGGTCTTAGGTGAGATTCCAACAGTCTCTCTACCCTTAGATTCAGACATCTTTTGAACCTGATCAAAACAGTAATCCCTAAAAGCGGCTCTAAAGCTTGGAATACCATTTCTGGTAGCGTGCTCTAATATTTGATACTCAAGGGAGCTGCCGTTCTGGTTCTTTGCATCAAAATCGATATTCGAATATTGCTTTCGAATGGAATTGATTTCGGAATCCAGACTTTGATCGGCCATCTGTATCTTTTGATTTTCTTTTTCTTGTTTCCACTGCGAAAGATCCTGGTCATGAGCCTCTATCTTTTGGATAAGCTCAGGAGGGATCCTGAATTGCTGTTGAGTCGCATCTGCTTGCTGAGGCGTGGCGGGTGCGCCATATTGAGATTGCTGCCAGCTAGTAAATAACGACTGCCATTTATCGGGATTTGCTTTTGCCCATTCATCTATGGGCTTGTACGTTTTATCGTACGCTTCATATGATTTAAATTTAGACTCGTAATCAGATAGTTTCTTGGCTAACTCACCAATTTTATTGGGAGCCGAAACACCTTGTTGTGCCCAGCGCTTTAGACGCTCAACATCGCCTCTATACTTTCGCCCCTCTGACTCAAACTCATATTCTTGCGGGGGAGCACTTTGCTCAACTTGGGCCGGTGCGGTTTCCTGAGGAGTAGCCTCCATGGGAATTTCATTATTAGTTGATTGATCAACCGAACTTAAGATCGACTCAATCTCAGCATCTACTTCTGGCATAGTTTACGTTCCTTTATTTTTAAATTATTAAATTTTTAATTACTGAATTAAACTACATCGGGGACGGAATCGCGCCCTTATTTCCAGCAGCCTCAGGTGGAACTGTCTGACCTTGGCCATCGCCCATTGGCTCCTCAGATTCATTATCTGGATTTTGAGCACCCAACGATTCCATTAATTTCCCGAACATATCGTCAATCATCGTAATCATTTGCTTCTCTTGAGGAGAAGTCGCCTTGCTATTAATGATTAGTTTGTGAACTTGATCGAGAGCATTATCTACGCTCATTAGAAATTTAGCAGCACCAGCTCCGCCGCCGGCAACATCGGCTGGCTCTTGTGGGATTGGTCCTTTTGGGGGCATTCCTTGCGAAGGAGGCATCGGTCCTGGCATTAACACACCATATCCTTGGGGTATTTAAGTCGTTTAGAATCTATTTCGTCACTTTTTTGTATTTTTTTCAATATAAAAAGCGCTAATTAATTATCTAGGCGGTTGGGCCTGTTGAGCCTGTGCCGCCTGAGCCATCGCATCTTGCTTTTCTTTCATCCTTTGAAGAACAGCCTCTTTATTTGGATAATCCAATGCAGTTAATAACTCTTCAGCATCAATTACGCCGCCTCCGGGGGGAGGAGCTATCGTATAAAGCTTCATGGCCTTTGTTCCAGCTTCGTTTTTACTAAATGGCAATGACGATCCGGTAGATACACGAACGTCTAGTTGTCCATGGATCTCAAAAGAAGTCGCCTCTAAATCTTCAGCGATCTTTCCAGTTTCTAAATTTTGTGTGAAGTTCCTAACGACCGCTTGCTTCTTTGGTTTTCCGTATTCGTTCATAACCGGATTTCCTTCGGCATCTAAAACGTCTTCTACGTGGAACTTAAAATATTTAAAGCCGCTATCGTTTCCAATTACCCGTACAATCTTCGGAGCTGAATAAAATTGCATTACCCTCTCTACGTACATTTGACCCAAGTCCTGAAGAAATGCGTCTAAATGTCTAGCCTTAAGCCTTAACCTTGTCTGCGCTGCCTCTTGAATTGCCGTAATGGCAGATGCCGCTGTGACTGAATTGTCTTCGACCGGTCTTGTAATATCCTTGGCTCCTGAAATTCCATCGAACATCTGACGGACCCTGTCCAAAAGGGGCAGAATATACGGCTGAAGGGCTACGCCTTCTTCGCGTCTGACTTCAGATCCCGGCTCTTTCTCAACGACTAGACCTGGGCGATTGAACAGGTTATCAGCATCAACGCCAGCGGTTGTATCAACAATCCAAATTGGATTTCCCATCAATGTCATTACGTCCAAAGTGAATGAAATGACTTTGTTGTATATCTTGTTCGGGCCCATTAATTGCTCAACCTCAGAGATTCCCCAGAACTCCCTCGGTAGCGTATAATTGGAAATCCCAGCATATGGGAACTTCTTATCGTCGTATGGATTCTCCCCATCGAACAATAAACAGCCGGAAGCGACGACAATCTTTCTGCCGTTAGGACATTTCTTCTTCTCTTCGGGCTGTTGAGCTCCCGAAACGCCCTCTAATGGTGCTCCCATTGAATGGCCAATTGTAGGATTGGCAAATGAGGCGTTATTGGAATCTGTGATTGGATCACGATCACCTTGATTATCCTCGTCTTCGTAATTCTCAGGCGCAATATAACAAGTGATCTTTAAGCATTGGTTTCGATCAGTTAGATCGTAGCTGCCGTTATTATCCATAATCGCCCTGTTATCTACGGGAGATTTATATCTAGCCTTATCAAGGTTCGTCTTATCACCATTTTCAAGATCAACGATGTCTGACTTTATGTATTGGGCGTGCTTTGGATAATCCTTTTTCAGTACCTCAATATCTACAGGTTCTGATTCAATCCAATACTTACACTTTTTATTGCAATCAATAGCTGCAGGATCCGGGTATTGATAAAATGGATCTTTGGAAACAAACTCGATCTTAGGACCGCCGAAGTCACCAGTCGGATCAACCTCTAATGCTCCAATACCTTTCCCATAAAAGTTGGAGTCGTAGAGGATCTCAGTCAATACCTCTAACCAGTTGCCTCTCTCCCAGTCACTCTCACTCACTTTATTCATAATCTCAGCAAACTCAGTATCTAGTGGATTGCTGGGGACGAACTGCATCCTAGGTCTTGCGTCTGTTTGAATTGGAACAGTACTTTGGATACTCTCAAACACCAAATTGATAACTTCGCTATGCCTATAGCTTGGCCGCTGCTCTCGCCATTGTTTTCCACGAAAGAACTTATAATACTCAAGCCATTTACCATCGTATTTTGAGCGATTCAGTTTCGCCTTTTTATACAAGCTGTCCACAAGACGAATCGTCTTTTGCTCATCTGGAGTTGGCGTATATCCAACCGGATTGGTCGTGTTAACGTTCTTTGCCGACTGGTGTTCCGGTGTGTAATCTGTAACGTCTTCCATTTATTTTTCCTTCAATGTGCTCAATCGATTCAACTTCTCTATCTTTTCAGGCCTGGTCATTTCCACAACACTCTGTCCTGATTTCTTCCAAAATATCATAGGAACTCTATTTATTAGATGGTCTACCTGGTGCCTTAAGAAAATGTTCTTTCTATTTGTGAAATGCAAAAACAGTGGCCATCTGGACACCTTTGCCACGTCGTCATTCTCAAATATGATTACAGTTTTCATAGAAATCTCTCTAACCTTTAAAAAGCCGCGACTTCAGCCCAGCAGAAATCTATATACCATGTTATTCCCATCGATGTGACATTGAGCACCCTGTTTTCAACGATCATACCTTCGTTCTGTATGAATACGAAAGGGTGAGATCCGTTCGCGTCATCAAAACACTCATATGGACCCCACTGTGGTGGCTGATACGTAGCCGTCGCCACACCGGCAGTAACCATGTATGGTAGTGTAGCAAAGAACTGCGTATCTTTAGTTAACGTGCCACCGGTCATACCCGCTGCTGCCCCGGCTAAGGTTAGGTGACGTACTGCCGCCCCACCGGGAAATGCCGCCATCGATGTGCGCTTAACAGAGCTTACCGGAGTTACGGTGTTTGTCGTATCAACAGCCGTAAAACCGGTGACTCTATAAACATCGAGAGAATTTTCCTGCAAAGTTCCAGCCGCAGTCTGGATGGCTCGAATATTCATACGGGTAGGTATGATTAGATTCGTTGCGTGCGTGTTACGAATCTCAAAGATGCGCGAGTTGGCCGCCTGGGCTGCCGTTGACGAAATACGTACCGAAACGCGGTAGTGTCCTAATGCACCATACTCCAAAGGCTTTACGTGTATGTGGCTGGCTCTAAATGTCGTACCGCCTATATCTTGTACCGTACCGCCACTACCTTGAATCTGAATTGCCATTCTATCCCCCTATTTATTTAAAACCACATCCATGCTACTGACCATAGTCCGTACAAACGAGTACCCTGTCCGGCATTTCCAGCCTTGTAACCGGATGCTTCCCATCCAAGTGGCTTCTCATTTATAACCCCAGTATTCCTGGCATAAATTGTAAAACCCGTTCCTGCGACGATAGTTCCAGCGCTTACTTGAATAGTCTCAACAGTATGCTCGTCAACTGAATGATCCGCAGTTGTTGCCGGATATAGCCATGCTTTGACTATGGATCCAGCCAAGATTCCAGATTGGCCAGTAATCACTAAGGTGGCATCCGATTTACCAGGAAACGCACCGAAATCAATACTTCCAGTACCTGATGTAATAACAGTTCCAGATCCCGGGGCGGCTGCTGAGGCGCCAGTAATATTTAAGAACAATACGCCTCCCTATTGGTACTGAACATCGAACCAACAATCAGCTGATCCAATGGTTTTCGTAGGCCCTGTTAAGCTGTTACAAACAACGATCCCCGTCGAAAAAAATCTTCCAAACTTATCAGCACTAAAGTTGAAATTGCTTGATGCTGGTACAGTGAAAATAACAACCGGAACGGCGCCGTCTGCTGGCAAACTTGTAGAGTTATGAATTTGAATGAACTGCGCCGAAGATCTTGAGTTATAACCCGTGATTGAATAGAGAGTTCCAGCAGAGGCCTTAGCAGCTCGATTTGTTTCATATGCTGATGAGGTGGAATTGGTTGGTGAAAACGTAGATGTTGCATCCGGAGTTTCCTTGCCCTGAACAACTCCAGATACTGAAACAACACCTGAGAGAGCATTCCCAACAGATACTGCTCCGGAAACGGATACAGTTCCTGTAATCACTGACGAGACTGTTTGCGAAACAAAAACAGGCCAAGCTACGCCGGATGCCGCTCCCTGATTTACGCTGACAGAACCTGAAATTGACTGAACACCGCTAATTGCACCACTAACCGAAACTACTCCCGACACCGGACTGCCGAAGGAAACTGGCCATGCGACTCCACTTGCCGCACCTTGATTAACGGTCACAGCTCCACTTACTGAGACAACACCAGAAACAGGTGTTCCAAATGAGACTGGCCAAGCAACACCGCTCGCTGTCCCCTGGTTAACAGTTACTGCATTCGATACAGATACAAACCCTGTAACCGTAGAAGACACAGCTCCTGAAATAGACATTACGCCAGAAACAGGGCTTCCAAACGATACGGGCCAAGCCACACCACTAGCAGTACCTTGATTTACAGTTACAGCATTAGATACGGAAACAAACCCAGTAACAGTTGACGATACTGGCCCCGAAATAGACATCACGCCAGAGACAGGTGTGCCAAAAGATACCGGCCATGCTGTGCTACTAGCTGCACCCTGATTTACGGTAACCGCACCGCTTATCGATGCCACAGTGTTCACAGCGCCAGATATTGAAACTGTTCCAGTTACTAAAACAGCTCCTGAAACACTGACCACACCTGATATTGGACTAATAATGCTTACAGCACTAGCAACACCGCTGCCTCCGCCGCCACCAGTTCCGCCAACTATGTATGGATCCGAATTGGAGCCGAACGCCATTTATCCACCTATCCATGGAACGTGAATTACTCTCACCACATTTCCAGTAGTGTCAGTATCAAGATAGATCTTGGAAACATCAATCTTGCCGTTGCCGCCCCAAACCAGGTCATATGATAAGTTCTGAGATTGGTTCGCCCTCAATGGCACTCCGCTTGTCGCATCGACGGTTGGTCCACCAATGTAGACGTTGCCTGTGTTCAAATTATCAGCATAAATAATAATGCTCGAAACAAACAAAAGCGTTGAGGACAGTGGTGTCGCAACTCCGGCGGTCAATGATATAGGACTTAATGTGGATAGTATTGAAGACATCTAAACTTCATCCCATTTACGTTCAAGCTCTTGCTTCTTCTTAACTTCGAAGTCTTTTTGCATTTGAGAGCCGGTATTGAAATCATTACCGATCTCTATCAGGTTCTTTTTCTTCATAATCTCGCTCTTATGATAATTGTCTTTCACTATGCACCCAAGTCCAGGATTGTACTCAGCTGATTGAACAGCAGTGCCGATAAAAATATAAGAGCTTCCTGAATAATCACGCTCTTCGGATCCACATTTGTTTCCACATTTAGGGCAAGTAGAGAACGGATCATCGCAGTAATCTTTAATCCCGCGAACGTCCTCAAACTTATGAGCACATTTGCACAGATATTGATACGTAGGCATTACTTGCCAGCTTTGTTGAAGCTCTTTATTGCTGCAGCAATCTTTATCTTACTCGCACCGTCTGACGAACCCTTTGTAGGACCTTTGGCTGGCGTGCCTTTGATGACGGCAACTGGCTTTACTTTAATAATGGCTGTTTTCTTCATGATTACCCCCAATTTTCGGTACGATTACCTGATTTTCGTTTCATTAGACGTGCTAAGCGCTGTTGATTGGTCTCAACCGACTTGCGTTCCTCTGGGGCTTTGGGAATAAACGTCCTTGCCATCCTGAAGGTCGATATCGTCACATATCTCTCCGCATCTAAAGCATGATCGTCTTGCGAAACTGGCTTTTGGTCAACCGCTTTGTCGTCGGGACCCAAATCGTTTGGCTCTGGATAGTGATATGTTTCGTATTCATCTAAGGTGTGGGGATTTTGATCCTTAAAATACCTAAGTTTTCTAGATGCCAAAAGTTCATAGTGAATTCCAATGCCTCGAACAATGTCGTTATCAGCACCGATAGCTCCGCATTTAATATTGGCAGCATGGAGCTTACGATTTAGCTCTTCAATAAGACCAGGCTGACTCGGATCACAGTAAAATGTCCTGATTCCAAACACGGTCGCCTTCTGACAGCAGACATCCATGATTTCACTAGGGGTCATGCCAGACTTGTAGAACTCAGAAACTCCATAATGGTTTCCCTCAAGAGTTACTGCACGAACCTTCAATACAAATGGCTCCGTATATCCCCAGTCTATACCCCCGAAATATTTGGTTCCCTCGGGAAGCTTGAAAGATTCACACTGATTTTCGATTTCGTCGAAGCACTCGTATACTAATCCCTGCATTCGGTCGAAGTTACCGTTGTACATCATATTGAATCTGCGAGGGTCCATCGTGAGCTTGTTTCGGTTGTACACCTCTTGCGGAAAATAGGGATTTTCATTACTTGAAGCTTGTATCAGCTTGATATCATTACGTTTGCCTTCTCGAAATGGCTTGATCAGCTCTTTATAGATCCAGTTCATTGAGTAAGGTGAGGTGGTGATCATAATGGGACAATCTTTGAATGCAGATCGACCCTGAATGTTCTCCCAGAAATACAGAGGATACTTGCCAGCTTCATCACACCAGATACCAAATACGTTAGTCATACCCACGATAGAGTCAGGCTCCTTCGCAGTTCTAAAGTAAACCTTTGGGTTTCTGGATCCTAAGTTACACTCGACCTCAAACACAGCCCGCTGTCTCGAAAACGTCCCATAACCCTCCATCTCCCTAACAAAAGCTGGCAACGTCGATTGCTCCAAAATCTTGTAGGTTGGTGCTGTTATTAGAAACGATGCGTCAGGCTCAAGGTGGTCAAATATGCATTGGCGCATCCATATGGCACCTGATGTGGTTTTGCCCCACTGAATGCCGGTTATACACGCGGTTATCTTTTTAGAAGACAGGAATGCATCTTCTTGTTTTTTGGAATGTGCGCTTACTACGTTCACGGTTCAATCTTTAAATGTTTTCATTATGGTGTCCAGATCGTTATCGTCGATCGACGCCTTCATCATGCCAATCTTTATGAGCAAGCCTGCAGCTTTTAAAAGATCCTTTTCTTCGGTGGTATTAGGCAATCTTTTTTCTCTGAGACAGCGAGAAGCAATCGCCTCGATGCCTTTTGCGGACTGAGTGATCTCTTTGGAGTAGATGAGCAGTAGCAGCCACTTCATCTATCAAAGTGTAGGGCCTAAAAATCACCCGGTCCAATGCCGCAGCCGATACCTATGTTTTTTAATGACGTTTGTCCTGAAACATCATCGATCATGAACGGCGACAAAGCATGAGTGTCATCGTCAAGTGAACGGTAGATACCGAAGTTCACATTTTCCACAAGTTTATCCCCAGCTCTGATGTCTTTAATCGCCTTAATTCTTCTTTTATGCCTTAAGACCATATCTTGCTCAGTGGGATTATTGCCAAGGCCTCCGTCCATTCGCTTTCCCCGGATCTCATCAACCATGGTTCTAAACTCTTTGGCATTTAGGCTATGTCCAGAGTCCGGTGTCTCAGCATCGATAGCGGTGAAGTGCTTCTCAATGACGGTAGCTCCGTTAGCTGCTGCCATTCCGGGGATAATTCGAACATCTGTTGAGTGATCTGAGAACCCAACCTTTTTCTTAGTTTCTTTGGCCAGCATATACATGCAGCGAAGGTTAATGTCTCTTGCCGGGTAAGCTCCGACGCAATAGAGCAGGGTGACTTCAACGTCTTTTAGATATGTTAACGCTTTCTTAATATCCGGAAGGGTTGCAGCTGCTGTGGACATAATGACTGGCTTACCGAACGAATTGATCTTTTCGAGAAGTCGTACGTGATACATTTCAGACGATGCTATCTTGTGGGTGTTTACGTATTTGTTTACGAGCTCTGCGAACTCTGGGCTAAATGCCGAGCACATGAAGTCTATCTTTTGAAGATCCGCTTCTTCTTTTAAGAAAGGGATCCAGTCGGGAGATAGCGAATGGCTCATTAGACCAGGCACTCCGTAAAGTGATTTATGGTCGAAGATCTGGAACTTAACGGCATCAGCACCTGCTTTTTTAGCGGCTCTGATCGAGTAGATGCAGTCTTCTTTTGTGAGCCAGTTGCTTCCAACTTCGGCGATTATTGTAATTTTCTTTCCAGGCGCGAATGGATTATTCATCTTCCCCCTCTACTCCGTTTGAATACTCGATGGTGGTGCCATCAAGCTTTCTAAGGACTCGTCTTAGTGAAATAATTTGCATGTTTTCAGTAGGTTTGCCAACGGTTCGATTCAATATAAATTCGGCAGCTTTTACAGAGTCACCATTGAGACCGTCGATAATTGTCTTGATGAATAAAGCCTCAATTGCCTTGGTATTTTCATCTTTGTATTTGGCTAGCATCTCAGTGCGCGACAGGTCGCAGGTAATATTAAGCAGGCGTGCAACTTCCTTCTTACTCAGGGCTACGAGTTTTCTCTCCTCAGCTGTCATTTTAGGACGTCCACCTGGATTACCAGATTGACCTGGCTTGAATGTATTCTCGGTGAATTCTTTGGACAGGATTTTCTTACGCTTTTCCATGTTTTCCCCGCTGTTTTGAGCGTTGCATTATATTTGTAATTTAAGTTCCCATTCTTCGCATTTGGTAACCGCCATACTATCTAATGACTCAAGTAGTCGACGCATAGGTACATTATGAAGGTGAGTGTATCCGAAGTAAACGTTGGCACCTTGGTCTTTGATCATTTCAAAGGCTCGTCGATGGATCAATCTTCCAAAGCCTTTGGAGCGTTGAGATTCGGTAAGTCCCATGTACGAGATTCTAGCCCATCCTAATTGAGCATCAGTTTGAACAACAACTAAAGCGCAAGGGAGGCCATTGATAAGCCCTATTGATATACAGTTATCGCCATGTGTCATGTGATGATCATATTGCCAGTTTTGGAGCGGGAATTGTTGGTCGAAGTCACTGGTGCCGGCCATGATTTGTTGGACGAACTGAACTAAGGTGTCGTTGCTCCAGTTTAGATCATTTTGGCTTTTCCATTGAAAGGGGGAGAGGATTTCAGGGGGTAGTTTGTCGACCATGCATTTATATTCGATACGATCGGCCTTTTTATAAAACCCCATGTTTTTGAATAATTCTCGAAATAGGAATGTCTCAGAATTAACCGGGATGCGCACCATGATATATGCTGAGTTTTGCTGATCAATATCGTAGGTTAGGGCGTAACGGTTGCCCCATAAATAGTTCAGATCCAAAGACATCGTAATCCCAACATGATACTACCAATACTTTCTTCTATACTTTTCTAACATACTGCAATATAGTATATATATAGGAAGTCAAAAACGAACACAAACAAAAAGGAGAAAAACATGCTGTATCCACTATTAGGTCTGTTATTCGTTGTAGCGATTGCAAATGGTCCCAAGAAAGCCAGTCAACAAGAGGTTAAGCATAGTGACATGGTGGTTTGCGAGACTAGCTCATCTGGTGATGAGGTTAAGTTTCAGGCCTGCATGAAGCGACTTGGGCATGAGGAAAAGCCTGTGCAAAAGAGCAAAAACACATTTCCAGAGGGTTGATTTAATAATTGATTATTAATAATACTTTAGTATTAGTCATTGGAGATGGAGAATTCATATGTTTGTCAAAAAGAAGCGAGTTAAGTTGGTGGCGATTGCCGCGAAACTAGACGGAGTGCTAGTGGAGCGGTGTCGCAAGAAGATGGATAAGGATCGGCTGACGGACGATTGCCCGACTTGGCGGGACCTGTTTGAATATGGTATTGCGTGTTATTTAGATGAAAGGGAGAAAAAGTGAGTAATGTGGATTTTCTATTCCTGCTTATTTTAGCCAGCCTTTATTTTGCGATTTGTCTTTTTACTTAGAGTTTAGTTAAAGTTTATTTTTTTTAGTTGAAGACTCTGAAATGACCGTGGCTTGGCTTTGTTCGAACTGCTCTTTGCAATGTGGGCATTCCAGAAAAGTAAGCTTGTTCTTTGATTTGTCTTTTGACGGCTGTGCGTTGGATTTGTCAAAGTCTAGTTCAAAGTCAGCGATTCCTAGCATATCTATATCGAAATCAGGGCCTAGCTCTTGCAGATCCGCATTGATGGCAACGTAATCTAAATCCGACCAAATTGCAGTACCGTTATCGGCAATTCCGTATGCGTATTCTTGTTCAGCGGAGACGAAGTCTTGAAAGCTGACCGGGATTTCTTCAAGCCCTGCTTTTTTAGCGGCCAAGAGCCTGCCGTTTCCGGCAACTACTAGACCTGATTGATTGGAAACGACGATTGGGTTTCGCATGCCTTGATATTCATACTGTTTAGCCAAGTTTTCGATTTGCTTTTTCGGGTGTTTATTGCGATTGACTGGATTTGGAGTTAGTTCTTTAGTTGGAACCATGGTGATTGAAGTAGCTTGGACTTTAATTTGGTTTGGTATTTGTGCTCGTGTTCCCATTAAAACCTCTATTCTCGAAAGAATTTTGATTTATGATTAGGCATATGTATATCGATAATTGCCATTACATGGGGTGGCGATTGTTGAGTTTCTACTTTTTCGTGCTCTTCTCCAAAAAAATGTCTATCATCTACTTCAATGGCTCTCGCGATGCCGTCCAGGGTGGCTTTGATTCTGTTGTTGGTATCAAGCCGCTTTGGTTTATCCTTCAGAGTCCATAAATCTTCGTGGGCAAAGCAGTAATAGCACATGATTCTAAGCTGAAACCCATCATCCATTTTAGCCTTAATTTCCTGGCGGATAGTTTTAAGCGATGCCTCATTACGATTGATCCATATTTGGACTTGTTTATCGAACGCGCGGGCGTCGACTGATTTGATCTGGCGAAAGGAGTTACCGATTCTAATAGACGCTAAGGAGTTGTTGATCGTAGGTGGCATCGGGAAGCGATTAATGAACCACATATTGACCCGTTCTTAACGTTGAAATCCCGAAATGGGAAGTCAATTCGCATAGTTGCCACGGTTGTTGTATACTAGACGTATGCCTAGTTACCTGAAAACCCTTTTTGAAAACGTTGCTTGGCCTGACCGGATGCGAGGTCTTGTTCATACTGGGAAGCTTGTCCACCGCGTTGTGCTCGTTGTTTCGCAATTTCTTCTCTGGCTTGAACCATTGGGTCGAAATATGGGGCTGCGACTTGCTTTACTGAGTCCCCTACTTTTTGTAGCGATTCCCAGACTCCTGACTTTTCTTTATCGTCTGCTGCCATTTTTTAAGTCTAAGTGGAAACAAATTCTGCTGGCAATGTTTATCTACTACCCTGCGCACAATTTCGGAGCTGCAGTGAAGGCGTATAATTGCATTCACCACTATGACGAGCACAAGGTCCAATGTGATTCTTAACCCAAGCCTTTTCTTTTATTTACTTGTCTTTACTCTGGTTCAGTTGATCCTGCTTTAGCTGATCTTGCTTTAGTTCGTCGATGCTTGAAATGATCATGATACCAACGAACCACATGGTCCACGGGACATCACCATTAAAAGCTGAAACTGAAGATGCGAGCAGGATAATTAGACGGATCGCAACTCTTAGGCAGCTGATAATAAATATGGTTCTAGGTGACGCCACGGTTAGCTCCTTCGGATCCATTGTAGGCAAATAAGAAAGCCTATGGCAAACATCAAAGAAATAGCCGAAAATATCAGTATATCGAGGGGTATTTCTGACAAGAATTCATTGAATATATTCATTAGAGTTCACCAATAAAATGCCAGCCGAAGTCATTAACTAACCTGCTCGGCGGGCACGACGAAGGTGTAGAATCCAGAAGCGGCAAGCCCTGGTGGTTCTCCGATTATCTTCCTAATCATCTCAGCGCTGATTTTCACAGTCTTAGTTTTTGCGTAAGACTTCTTTTTGATAATCATTGGGTTGTTACGCTTTAAATGCATTTTGCTCGTTCCTCCATCTAATGCCCATAGCCAGTGCCATATCCATCGCCATTACCCGTGCCATCGCCAGCGCCATCGCCATCGCCGTTGCCAAAGCCACAGTCATCGCCATTACCCGTGCCATCGCCAGTGCCAAAGCCATAGCCATCCCCATAGCCAGTGCCATCGCCAGTGCCAAAGCCATAGCCGTTGCCATCACTAGTGCCATTACCCTTGCCATACGAGCCAAAATTAAGATCGAAGTTTATAGTTCGTTTGGACATCAATGATTCCAAATCCTGGAGGCTAATTTAGCGACCATTTCCATAACTACCAGTGACGATATTAGAATAATTCCAAATATGGCGATTAAGATGCATGGGAAAATGTAGAGCATGTCTAAATTATTTTTGCTCTCTAGGTCCATCGCCGTTGCCATTGCCGCCTCCATCTCCATCTCCATACCCATATCCGTCACCGTAACCGGATCCATCTAGATATTCAGTTTCTGAACTACCAAGACCACTACCGTAGCCGTTACCTTCGCCAGTGCCATAGCTGGAACCATCTGAATAGCCGTTGCCATCGTTATTTCCGTAACCGTATCCATCGCCGATTGAGTTACCAAAACCATATGTCGTTTGGTTTATATCAAATCCGATGGTTCTTTTAATCATTACAACGAGGCCTTCCAGATTTCAGCATTGATTGAGATGGTTGCAACAACAGTTAGGTAGTCAAACTCGACTAGGCCATTGCATTTATCAAGCACGGTCTCTTTTGTGGGTCCACCTGATGCAATCTCACCAAGTCCTTTTTTAGTGCCCCAATTTCTAATGACAGCAGCATCGTGAAGTTTGCAATCACTGCCAATTCTTTCAAATTTACCGACCATGACCCATCCACGCTGTAAGATAACTATCTTGTAGTCTCCGGCATGCTCTGATTGGGGAGATTCATAATATGTTTTCCCGTTAACTACGATTTCGCTTCCCATTTTTCTCCTTTATTTCTTAGTTAATCCAATTACTATGATAATTAGCCCCAAAATCAGCGAAAAAGACACGCCCAGAAAGATCACTGTATCTATGGATTGGTCCATTAAAGCTCCAATTGTTCAGACATTTCCTCAACTTTGAATTTAAATGATTCCATGTCCTTTTTGGAAACCTTCTTTACCCAATTATTTCTATCGCAATCCCATTTAAAGCCTGCAAGTTTTGGCAAATCACGCTCAGAATAGGTAATTACCGCGCGAACTAGTACGTCACCGGCTACAGGGGCTGGCTTTGGAGCCACAGCAGGTGTAGGTTGAGCTGGTTTGTTGATAACCGCAGGTGATGCCGTCAGGGGCTTTGCAACAGCTGCTTGAGCATCGTCGTCGGTTTGATGAATCCCAGCCAATGCTGATGCTGAATAGCGCCTTGCGTAAGTAATCGCTGATCCTAGGCCTTGCATATCTACTTTGAACAAGATGAGTTTCATAGTTTCTTCAATCCATTGGCCTGATTTATGCAATAATCTTGTATCTAACCAGTGTCCGGACTCATCGCTTCTAGGTGATTGAAATAGGGATAGTCCATGTTTGCAAAATGCTGGGCGAACCTCATCAAGCACACTTTCAAGGGAGGCGTAGTCATTTTTAAAGTGCGGGTTCTTTGAGTCTTTCTTAGCATTCTTAATTTCACCCTGGGCCTTAGCTAGGGCGTCTGCTAATTCATTGAGTTGTTCGCTTGTCTTCATTTCTTCCCCTTACACAGATGCCAATATCCACACCAAGTCGACGAGCACCACCATGCTCCGTCTGCGGCGTATTGAAAGTCACCAGCAGTAATTTGTTTATTCATTATGTTGATTGATTCAAAGAGCCTGGAGCGTTGGTATTTTCCAACCTCACCAGTTACTTTTTGATATCTTGGTACCTTGTGTTTGGTAACGACGTCGAAGATAAACCCTTTTGCCTTATATCCACGAGTACACTCATAGGCAAAATCATACATGGCAGCTTGAATACTTTGAGATACCGCATCTTCAGCATATTCAGCCTTTGAGGTCTTAATATCTCTAATAAAACCACTGGAATCTGTGATGTCCATGGTCCCACCAAGGCTATAGCCACCGTCTGTTTCTAAATTAAATTCTTCCTGCACCGTAATTGGCAAAATCTGGGGGGCTGCTTGGTCATGAAATACCTTTAGCATCTCAACACCCTTATCTTTGCACTTATCCCTGTCCTCGTCCCAAACAGTTTCCTTTTCTCTAATTGAGAATTCTGTATCAAAAACATCCAATACCTCACTTAAGGGTAAATCAGTTGAACTTGATACTTTTTGAGTAAAGTTGGTGGTTTCTGCAACGTCCATGCACGAACCAATTGTCAAAGCAGACTTTGGAGGCGAAATAATCTTCTCTAAATACCTGAATTGAAATTGCCTAGGGCACTTCAGAAACATCTGAACCATTGACTGGTGAAACTTCATTCGATCTCCTCGTCCGAGATGTTGTGAGTTCAAGGGTTTTGATAACAAACTTAGTTCAAGGTGGCAAGCTGTTAATTGAACTGTTTGGGACGAGCACTTTGATTAAGAACCTGGAAAGCTTTTTAGGTCCAACCAGGCTCTACTGGACGAGTACCACTAAGCTATGACATGACGATGCATATAGCAAGAAAATTTAGTCAAAACTGAATTAATTGCGCATGTCAAAACCGCAACTAACTACGCCATCAAGGGTTTCCAGTAACCATGTAATTGTTTCACACACTCAATATCCATCAACAAAAGTGCTTTACAACAACAATCTCGTACCTGACTGAGCGCCAGACTGATGTGTTAGATTCAATCTGTAAGAGGTACGTAGATTTTAACTCGCTGTGCAGTTCTTTGGTGAGGACGCAGGAATGCCTAATAAGATGCTTTGGGCTCTAAGTAGAAATCAACTCCTGTAGTTGCTAGCTTGTATAACCAACTTTGGCGTGGCCTTTGCTAGTTCAACTTTGTCCTTTCTTTAGAAAAGTACATTTATACTAGGTAGTCTGCTGACGTGTTGTTCCGCCGCTTGCTCAAGGGCGCGGTGGCTTCGCATTCCCTCAGGGTCAGATCCTAGTTCAAGCTATCAGTTCTTGTGGAGCCGAACGCTATCAACCTGCTGACTGTTCTATCCAAATGAATTTGATAAAACTATGCTACTCTTTCGAGGAGGTTAATCATAACCCATATCAACTATTGAAATTCATTTCAGTCGATACTGTAAGCTCGTCAGCTAAACTCATTGTCAAAATTACAATCGTCTCAGGATAATGCAATTGGGTTTTTTATTTTGTGCACCATTTCATCGATGGCATATAATGTTACTTCTGTAATTATCTTAAATTCTGGACTTTGCAACCGGCAAGGTCATGGATGATTATTTAATTGTGAAAAAGAACATAGTTGATAGTAAATCCGAGCTACGCACCTTGAAAAGGAAACCGTACAAGGAAACTGCTAGGGCTAAGATTCAAACTCTTGAAGAGTATCTCTCCAATGGTGGAGAAATTACAAAGCTCCCACCTAAGGCAAGGTCATCTAGATCTTAGCTTTACTTTTTTTTAGAGTTTATTTATGGATGCGAACATGGAACAAGAAAACGTGGAACAAGAAATAGAGCCAAAACCTTTAATTAAAAAGTTTGAAAGTTGGATGATCCCAGCGCTTTGTTTACACTTAGAAGAAGGCTGTAGTTTCAACTCGTTCCCAGGTAGATATAGAATTGATTTGAAGCTTTGGAACGAATGGGCAAGAACCAACCCTCAACTCGTCATGGCCAATACAATTTATAAGAATCGAAAGATCGCTGAGAAGCGTAAAACCCTATAGAGACTTATCAGATACTAGATGTCTCTCAACCCATCTCTTTAAGGGTATAAATTCAGAAGCATCTATGCAAATTGCTCCGTCATGTGCCTCTAATGGAACATCAGCAATGTACTCAAACTGCAATCTGTTGTCAGACGTAACTTTAATTGATCGCTCGCTAAATTGAGTGTTTTGAAGACTAAAATCCAATGTCTTCGTCACTGGAAACTTATCCTTAGAATCAAACAAGCACCCAGTTAAGGTTAGAAATATAATGAATATCACTATGGTGCAAAATAGACTAACTGTTATGAAAGCGATCTTGTGCATCCTTGATCTCCTCACGAGTAGCCCCAGGCTTTGTCACAACATCAAGATACGCCTTCGTCGCCTTGTCAGACTCTTCCTTCTCTAACTTTTCTTGCTTTAATTTTTCCATGTAGGAACGAATTGAACGAAATACGCCAAGTACCAAAGTCTCTACCAACCATCCGCCCAACGATGATAGAAATCCCATCCCTATTTACTTAATTCCGTCTTGATCAAACCCAAAACCTGCAAGGCTACAAACTTGTCTATGTCCGTACCCTTCACCAAATCAATCTCTCCAGATTCTATCTTTGAAACCATAGAGTCAATCATCGGACCAACAAGCGCCATAGCCTTTAATTGCAATGTCAAATTGCCGTCTAATGCCGATAACACTACTGAACCATCCTTGTAATCCAAAGTGCCGCCCTTAAATAACTCCATGAATCCCCCTAAACCTTCTTAACGTCGATAATATCCACCGTAGGACTGTCAAACTGACTGTTCTTGCCAAGATACTTGTCGGCAGCTTCCATTCTTTCTTTACGCTTCGACATCGCATTCTTGTTCATGTCCCAATCGCCCTTTTCAGTATATTTAAGGTTCAAATTGTCCATTGGCATACCGTTTGAAATTGATCCACCGAAATTCATGTTCTCAGAATCACTTCCGTCGTTCTT
>Ga0302323_100000380_pt1 | contig 35073 bp, 28 predicted proteins | sample Fen_T0_3_FD_201950 | JGI IMG/M metagenome (GOLD analysis project Ga0302323, IMG submission 201950) | Peat permafrost microbial communities from Stordalen Mire near Abisko, Sweden - Fen_T0_3 | ecosystem: Environmental > Terrestrial > Soil > Wetlands > Permafrost | place: Sweden: Abisko...
GCGTGGAGGCGCTGATGCGTAACCGCATCTTCCTGGTGGACTACGTCAGCGCGCGGGAGCGCTGGCTCGACGGGATGGTGGCGCACTTCCCGGTAGGGACGTACTGGCTGCGACGATTCGCGTCGGTGCCGATCCTGGACGCGTAGGTCCCGGCGGCCAATACGTGGCCCAGTGCCGCAAGCCAATCGCTGCGCGTCGCGGCGTGGCATCGTTGCGCGCCGGAGCGCAATTGGTGCTGGTCGTCGTCGTCCTCCCGGCGCAGCGGGCGTTCTTCGGTGGTCAACACTGTATGGCAGCGCACGCGCAATGGGCGCGATGTTAGGCTGCGCCGCCGGCTCATGGAACAAACCTCGTACCGGTCTCAGAACACGCGCGACCAGCGGCGCAGCGTCCGCGCGAGCTCGTCCCAGCGCCGCAGCGGCTCGGCCGCGAGCCGGCGTAGCTGGGCCTGGATCGACGCGGCGGGCGGCGCGGCGACCGGCATGGCCGGCTCCTGCATGGCGCGCGTCGCGGTGATCCAGCGCGCGATGACCTGGCGGATCATATCCTCGATCGTGACGGCGTGGCCGACCTTGGCCAGCGCGGTGCACGCCGTGGTGAGCGCGGCGTGCTCGTCGGCCGACAGCCGGACCAGCACGCTGTGGACGTGGGTCTGGGCCTCGGCTGCGACCGCGACCGCGGCGGTCTCGTCGCCGGGCACCTTGCGAGCGCGGCGGCCGAGCTTGGGCGCGGTCGACTTGGTCGCGGTGAGCCGCGACGCATCCGGCGGTGGCTTGACGAAGTTATCGGGGAGCTTGGCCATGGCAGTACCTTTCTGGACGCGCGATCGTCACGCTGCGGCGGACACGGCGTCGGGGAGCTGGAGCCGGTGCGCGACCTCGGCGGCGAGCGCGCGGTAGTCGTCGGAGCCGCGGTGGGCGGCGCGATCCTGGCGCTCGAGGGCGAAGATGTCGCGGTGCCACGCGGGGCACACGATGAAGCTGCTGTTGGTGCGAATGCAGGTCTCGAACAGCTGATCGCCGTAGGCCGCGCGCACCTGATCGCGCGCCTGGGTGGTGACGGCGAGGCGGCGGTCGTAGCCGACCTGCACGCATCCGAGCACGATCGGCACGCCGAGCTCGGCCTCGGCGATCTCGGCGACCGCGTGGCTCGTGGTCGCGAGGCCCTCGAGCGCCTTGGGGTCGGGCGTGAACGGCATGACGACGTGGGTCGCCGCGACCAGGCTGTTGATCGTGGCCAGTTGCTGCTCGGGCGCGGTGTCGATCACGACGACGTCGTAGCCGCCCAGGCTGCGCAGCGCGCGGCGCAGGATCGTCTCGCGCCCGGTGCGGCCGGAGATCGTGAGTTGTGCCTGCGTGAGATCGGCGGTCGCCGGCGCGAGCCACACGCGATCGCGGTTCGACGGCCGCGCGACCTCGTCGAACGTCGCGGTGCCGAGCAAGAGCTGCGTCGTGGTCGCGGCGCCCTCGGGCAGACCGTCGCACAAAACCGCGGTCGCGCTGGCCTGCGAGTCCATATCGATGACCAGCACGCGGCGGTCGGCCTCGGCGAGCCCCGCCGCGAGGTTGGTCGCGACGGACGATTTCCCGACGCCACCCTTTCGATTCGCAACGGCGATGACATGCATGTCAAGCACTCTCGGAGCACGCGCGATCGGCGGCAAGTTTTTGACGCACGGGTCCATGCAACCGGAAGCCGCAGAACCCTACCCGGCCGATACCTGCCGTGACGAGTTCCAGCGAAACGCCGCTTCTCACCGTGTCACTGCACCGAGGCCGCGTGGCCTCGTCGAGCGCGGCGGCGTACGCCGGGCAAGCGCGCCAGCTACTTCTTCTCGAGGTGCGTGACCAGGCCGTTGTAGGCCGTGGTGACCCGCATCGAGAGCTCGGTCGCCGCCTTCTGCTTCTGCGGATTCCCGGCGTGCATGTCGGGGTGGTACTTGCGCATCATCTGGCGGTACGAGGTCTTGATCTGCGCCATGTCGGCGCCGACCTGGAGATCGAGCACGCGGTACCACTCGAGGAGCTGGGCCTCGGTGCTGCCCGGCCGCGGCGGCCGCGCGCTGCCGGCGCCCGACGAACTCGACGAACTCGACGACCGGGCGGACGACGCGCCGGCGCGCGCCGCCTGGTCCTTCATGCGGCGGAACGCCTCGTCGGCGAACGCGCGTTGCCGGGCCTCGCGCTCGTCGCGCTCGCGATGGACTCGCGCCGCCCGCTCGCGCGCCGCGGTGTCGCGGGCCGCGCGCGCCGCCGGATCTGAGGTGGCGAGCCGGGCGAGCGGGTTGTCCGTGGCCGCGCGCGGCGCCTTGTCGCGCCAGGCCTTGCGCGCCGCCAGCTCGGCCTGTAGCGCGGCGGTCTCGACGTGGCTGAGCGGCTCGTCATCGACGATCACGAGCGAGGTCAGCTTCGAGATCCCCGACTGCGCGCTCTCGAGGATCCGCCGGGTGATGCTCACGCATCAACCGTAGCATGTCGGCCTCGCGCCCAGGTCACGACGCCAGCAGCGAGCCGATCGCGTCGATGAGCTCGGTGCCGAGGAACGGCTTCTTGAGCAGGGTATCGGCCTCGGAGATCCGCGGGTCGGCGCTGAGCGCGTGGCTGTCCCAGCCCGTCATCAGGACGAGCTTGCCGCCGTAGCCGCGCTCGCGCATCGCGCGCGGCATCTCGAGCCCGCTCTGGCCCGGCATGCCGATGTCGCACAGCACGAGATCGAAGCCGTGCGCCGCGACCGCCTCCAGCGCCTGGGCCGGGCCGGTCGCGGTCGCGACCTCGTAGCCGAGCGGCTCGAGGTACTCGCGGATGATGTTGACGACGTCCGGATCGTCGTCGACCGCGAGGATCTTGTCGCGGCGGGGCGCGCGAGGCTCGGCGACCGGGGCGCGGTGCGGCGCCGCGCTGGCCGGTGTGCCGGCCGGCGCGGCGATCAGCGTGACCTCGAACACCGCCCCGCCGCCGGGTGCGTTGCGCGCCTCGATCCGGCCGCCGTACTCCTGGAGCGAGGTGTACGTCGCGGCGAGCCCGAGGCCGAGGTGGGCGCCGGCCTTGGTGGTCGCGAACGGCTGGAACAGCCGGCCGAGCATCGCGGGCGCGATCCCGGGGCCCGAGTCGGCGACGACCAGGCGCACCGAGCCGTTGTCGGGGAAGACCCGCAGCTGCAAGCGGCGGCGATCGGGGTGGACGTCGGCCAGCGCGTCCTGCGCGTTGACGATCAAGTTCAACACGGTCTGGTGGATCACCGCCGGATCGCAGCGCACCGGCGGCACCGCCGCGATCTCGATGTCGACGTCGATCGAGCGGTCGCGCAGCATCGGCCGCGTCATGATGAGGATGTCCTCGACGATCTCGTGCAGCCGGGCGACCTCGGGCTCGGCGGCCGGCGGCCGGGCGACCCGCTGCAGCCGCGCCACCAGCTCGCCGATCGCGCGGTTCGCGCGCTCGATCCGCGGCAGCACGCTGACGGCGTCGGCGGGCGAGCGCTGGCCGACGCCGATCGCGAGCAGCGCGATGCCCGCGAGGTTGTTGAGATCGTGGGCCACCCCGGCGGCGAGCTCGCCGACCGCCTTGATCCGCGCGTCGCTGGCGATCACCGAGTGCGCGCTGCGCAGGCTGTCGTCGAGCCGCGCGACGTGGAGCGCGCGCTCGAGCGCGATGCCCAGGTGATCGGTGAACGCGCGGACCAGGCCGCTCTCCAGCAGCACGTCCGGGATCGCCTGCTTGCCGTGATACGACGACAGCCCGATCGCGCCGATCGGCTCGCCCCGGCTGGTCATCAGCGGGCCGCACGCGAACGGATGCCCCCGCAGGTGTTCGGAGACCAGGCGCGGCAGCGCGAGATCGTCGTCGCCGGATGCCGGGGCGCCGCGCTCGACGATGCGCAGCACCTCCGGGTCCGGAACGTTGATCATCCGGCGGTCGCCAAACGCCTGGCCGATCGGCAGCCGCAGGCCCGACGTCGACCGCAGCGGCGAGGCCTTCGTCGGATCGACGCCGTCGATCAGCTCCTTCAGCGTCGTCAGCCCGCCGGTGGCAGCATCGAACACCGCGAGCCACACGTCACCGAACCCGAGCTGCACGCTCGCGGCGGTCGCGGCCTCGACGACGTCGTCGAGGCGTTCCGCCGCCGCAAGCCGTCCGGTAAGCCCGGCGAGTAGATCGAGGGGCTCCATGCTGGAGGCCCGACTATCGCAGCTAGTTCGGGCAATGTCTGGAAACCGACGTGGGAGCGTTCTCACATTGAGCGGGCAGGCTGGCAATGTGGGCTGGCCCTCCGCGCGACGTCGCGCGACTTGAACGGTCCTAGGGCCGTGGGAGCTGGCCGCGTTTTGCGGCACGTGCCGCGCTCGGTGGCACTGCACCCTTTCGCTGCGGCAGCGGATCGATGCGCGGCAAAAACGCCTGCACGGTGGTGCCGCGCCCCGGTGCCGTATCGACCCAGAGGTGGCCGCCGCCCTGGTGGACGATGCCGAACACGGTCGACAGCCCAAGGCCAGTGCCGCGGCCGCGGGCCTTGGTCGTGAAGAACGGCTCGAACATCCGGTCGCGGGTCGCGGCGTCCATGCCATTGCCAGTATCGCTGATCGACAACCGAACGTAGCGGCCGGCCGGCACCTCGAGCGGCTCGCGCAGATCCCCGGGCTCGAGCGTGACGTTCGCGGTCTCGATCGTGAGCGTGCCGCCCCGGGGCATCGCCTCGCACGCGTTGGTGACCAGGTTGGTGATCACCAGCTCGAGGCTGGTGTGCTCCGACCATACCTGCGCGAGCGCCGGGTCGAGGTGCAGCACCAGCGCGATGCCCTCGCGGATCAGCCGCTGCAGCGCGGTCGCCATCCCGGCGAGCAGCTCGTTCAGATCGACGTCGCGCAGCTCGACGAGCTGCAGCCGGTTGAACATCAACAGCGCGCGGGTGAGCATCGCGCCGCGATTGGCGGCGCTGTGGATCTGCTCGACGTCGTGGTGCAGCTCGCCCGGATCGATCAGCGCGAGCAGCGTGTCGCTGTAGCTCAGCACGACCGAGAGGATGTTGTTGAAGTCGTGCGCGATCTCGCCGGCGAGCCGGCCGAGCGCGTCCATCACCTCGATCTGGTGGCGCTTGGCGTCGCGGCGCCGGTCTGCCGCGATCCCGGCGGCGCGGCGCTCGTCCTCGGCGCGCCGCCGCGCGGCCCGCTGATCGCGCTCGTGCAGCTCGCGATCGACCGCCGGCAACACTCCCGCCATCTGGTCCTTCAACACGAAGTCGCGCGCGCCGGCGCGCATCGCCTCGACCAGGAGCTCCTCGGTCAGCGCCCCCGACACGACGATCACCGGGGTCTCCAGCCCGAGCTCGCGCACCAGCGCGAGGAGCTCGAGCGCGCCGAACCCTGGCAGCTTCCAGTCGGTGAAGATGAGGTCCCACGCGCTCGCGGTGAGCGCCGCGCGCGCCGCGTCGCTCGTGGCGACGACCTGCGCCTCCACCTCGCCGCCGCCGCGGCGCAGCTCGCGCAGCAGCAGCTTCGCATCGGACTCGTAGTCCTCGACGATCAGCGCACGCACAGGCAGTACCCGACGCCCATGACCCACGATAGACCACCGACCGACGCCGAGCCAGCGCGATGCACCGTCGCATCGCCTCCTGACCTCGACTCTCACGGAGGGCTTCCGGTTGGATCAGCGACGCGCGACGCGTTCCCAGTAAAATACCGTGATCGCCACGCAGTGAAACTGGCTGTCGCTCGACTGCGTCACAACGAACTCGGTCACCGTGAGCTGAGGATTTGCCGCGATCCACGCCGTCACGGTTTCTCCGAGCTGTTCGCGCGGCGCGAACATCGTGGCCGAGAAGACCTTCACGCCATTGAACATCAGGTCTGGTCGAACAACGAGATTGGCTGGAACATCGCGCGCCATTTCGCGCCAGCGTACTCCGAGTGCGATCCCGGTGCTGCCCGATCCGCCGGAGAATCGCCGGACATTCGCCGGGAATCGAACGCCCGCGCTGGAATCCGCCACGCGGCCGGATCTCACGGGGTGAGCTCCATCGGCAGGCTGCGCCGGCCGATCCACCTCGACAAGGACACCGGCGCCATTCCCAGCCGCGCCGCGGCGTTGCTCAGATTACGGGATTCCCGCAGCGCGACCAGCCGCAGCGTGGCCTTCTCGATCTCGGGCAGCGACGACGCGGCGTGGACCCGGACCCAGGCGCGGTCGACGAGCGGAAACCCGCCCCGCGGCGTGCCGAGCTGGCGGGTCGCATCCTCGGCGTACTCCGCGATGATGCGGTCGAGCTCGAGCTCGCGGCCGGCCAGGGACGGCACGACGATCGGCGCCGCGAGCAGCGACTCGCAGTCCTCCGGGGTCCGGGCACACACCACGAGCTGGACCCGGGAGCTCGGGTCGCGCAGCGCGGTGACGACCTCGGCGAAATCGCGCGGCAGGCGGCGGCTGCGCACGCACAGTGACCCACCTGCAGCCGCCTGGACCGCGGCCAGGCCGGTTTCGTAGTTCTCGGCCGATCGCACCGTGGCCTTGCCTTGACGGCGCCGCGGATCGCACACCACGAACGGCCGATCGTCGCCGAGCGCGTGGCGATGGATCGAGTTCGCCATCGGCACGAGATCGCCCTCGCCGCACAGCACGAGCGCGACCCGGCGGGCCGCCGCCATGCGGATCGATCGCAGCGCGTGATCGACCGCGTCGGTGCGATCACTGCGCCAGCCCAGCGCGCGGGCGAGGAACGCGCGCAGCGCCACCGAGCGGCCGCTCTCGGCGATCAGCGTGATCCCGCCGATCCCGATCTCGACGCCGGGCTCGAGCACGGCCTCGGTGCGGCGCGCGCCGTCGAGTCGCACGCCGTTCTTGCTACCGAGATCGCGCAGCAACCAGCGCGCCCGATCGCGGACCAGCTGCGCGTGGACGCGCGACACGCGGCCCGACGGATCGTCGAGCTGCACCGCGCAGGTCTCGGCCGCGCCGATCGTGCACTCGTCGGTCGGCGGCGCCGGCAACAAGCGGATCATGTCGGTGCCCCACTGGCGCAGCCGCATCACACCGTCGTCGATCGCCCACTCGTTGATCGCGACGTCGGTCTTGGTCGAAGCTCCGGTCAACATCATAGTTCTCCTGCCCATCCGATGAAGCTGTTGCCACTGCCGATCGCGACGACGGGTGCCGACGACCGGCCCCGCGCGCGCCACATCCAGAGTCCGACGCCGACCGCGGCCAGGCCGACCGCGCCGATCGCGAGCCCCGCCGGCGCCGCGTTGCGATCCGCCCCCGGCAGGTCCGGCGACGCGCCCTGATCGAGCGCGTACAGCGCGCCTCCTGCCAGCACCGCCACGGCCCCGGCGCCGACGAAGAGCCCCGGCACCAGGCGCGATCGCGTGGTCGCCGCGATCGCGTGGTCGAGCGGGGCGGTCACGGCGACGCGGTCGCTCGCGGTGCCATCGGCGAGGTACCGGGCGAGCGCGCGCAGCTGGTGATCGTCGCGCTCGGCCAGGCCGCCGATCGCGTCCGGCGCCGCGATCGCCACGCTCGCGCGGCCCGCCGCCGCGCCGGTCGTATCGTAGAAGCTCGCGGTCACCGCGACGGTGTCGCGCTGGCCGGACGCGCCGCGCTGGCGGGCCAGCCCCACGACGGTGACAAGCTGGCGCCATCGCCGCGCCAGCGCGCCGGCGAGCACCGCCTGGCGCGCGCGGTCGGCCTCGGTCGCGAATAGCAAGCCGACCCAGCGGTCGGTCAACGCGAGCGTCGAATCGACCTCCCAGTCGACATGGAGCTCGGTGCGCTCGTCGGCGCCGACCTCGATCTCGTACTGCCGGCCCGCCGTGGCCGGGACCTGGACGAACACACGGTAGACGCCGGGGATCAGGTCGGCGAGCGCCGCCTTGCCGAGCCCGCGGAGCTGGCCATCGACGAAGATCACCGCCTGCGCGCGATCGACCGTGATCGCCAGCTGGCCTTTGCCCATCGCCTGGACCTGCTTGCCCACCGCCCGGTACAGCTGCTCGGCGTCGGGGCCGTACTCGGCGCGCGTGATCGGCTGGCTGCGGAACGTGCGGAACAGCTCGACCATGGTCGCCAAGGTCTTGGCGGTATCGCCGCGCCTGGCCTGGCTGAGCGCGAGCGCGACCAGGACCTTGAACGTCGCGTCGAGGTTGGAGGTATCGAGCACGAGCAGCGCCGGGTTGCGGTGGATCCGGTCGAGCGCTGCGGTGAGCTGCGCCTCGGCCTCGGCGAACCGGCCGCGCGTGTACGCCGCGAAGCCGGCATCGGCCTGCTGCGCGATCTCGGCGGCGGTGAGCCCGAGATCGAGCGCGCCGGGGCGCGGCGCGCGGCCGCCGATCCGAGCGACCACGGCCTGCGGATCGGCGGCGAACCCGCGGGCGTCGAGCTCGTCGAGCAGGGGCGCCATGATCGCGCCGGCGTCGGCGGGCCGCGCGCCGACGTACGACTCGAGCACGACGATCGGCCGCGGCGCCGCGCGGACCGGCCCGACGCCGGCTCCGGCCGCGGTGGCAATTGTGGGCGGCGCGGCCACCTGGGCGGCCGCGGCCGCGAGCGCGAGCACACCCCCGCCGACCCTGGAGCGGAGCAGTCGCGGGTGCCTGCCTCGATCCCGTAGCCCCGTCACGTCGCGCCGGCGGCCCGCGGGCCGCGGAACGCCGTCGCGATCGCCCGCGCGCGTGGCGGCCGGATCGACGGCGTCGCGCGGCGCGGCCGCGCGCATCCCCGTCACCAGCTCCTCTCGATGGTGGAGGTCTCGCCCGCCACCACCGTGATCGTCGTGGTCTCGTCCTGCCCGACGTCGTCGTTGGCGATCCGGATGCGATAGTGACCCTCCGGCACCGGCGCGCGAAACGGGGTCTGGCCCCTCGGCTTGCCGTTGAGCCAGATCAGCGCCCACGGCTTCACGATGATCGCGAGCTCGCCGGTCCGGCCGGCCCGCACGATCCGCTCGCGATGCGGCACGGGCAGCGGCGCGGCGGCGGCCGGAGACCGGGCCGGCGCGGAGATCGGGGCGCGCGATGTGGGCGCGGCCTTCACGCCTGGCGCACCGGCACCGGCAGCGACCGCGGCGGGCCGCCCCTCCGCCGCGCGCACGGTCGGCTCCGCCGGCGCCACATCGCCGCGCGCGATCATCACCCCGGCGGCGAGACCGCCGGCCACGACGCCCGCGACCATGGCCACGACGACGCCCCGGCGCGGCCGCACCGGCAGGCCGATCGCCCCGCTGGCGGCGCCCGCGGTCGTGCTCGGCGGATCCGGCCTCGTGATCTGCGCGGCGCGCGGCGGGTGCGCCGCACCGGCCGGGTGGCTCGGGCGCGGCCGCGATCCAGCGGCGCGCGGGAACCGCTCGGCGAGCAGGTTCACCAGCTCGCCGCGGCCGTCCCGCGGCGCATCGCCGCAGCGCAGCAGCGCGGCGATCGCCAGCTCGGCGGTGGCGTACCGCGCGTCGCGATCGCGCGCGAGCAGCTTCATCGCGACCGCCGCGAGGTCCGCCGGCACGCCGCGCGCGCTGGTCGGCGGCGGGACGTCCTTGAACATGACCTGCGCCAGGATCTCCTTCGACGTTCCGACGAACAGCGGGCGGTGCGCCAGCATCTCCCACAGCATCACGCCGACCGAGTACAGGTCGCTGCGGCCATCGAGCAGCTCGCCAGCGCACTGCTCGGGCGACATGTACCCCGGCTTGCCGCGCACGGTCTCGGACCACACCCCATCGCTCGCGGCGCGCGCCTTGGCGAGCCCGAAGTCGGAGACCTTCACGGCGCCCTCGTGGCTGAGCAGCAGATTCTGCGGCGACACGTCGCGGTGGACCACGCCGCGCGTCGCGTTCACCGGATCGGGCAGATCGTGGGCGTAGCCGAGCCCGCGCAACATCTCGACGACGATGAAGATCGCGACCGACGGCGCGATCGGCCCGGCCGTGAGCACGCTCGCGAGATCCTTGCCATCGACGTACTCCATCACGAGGAACAGCCGGTCCTCCGGATCGCGGCTGAAGTCGAGCACCGAGACGATGTTGGGGTGCGCGAGCTGCGAGGCGATCTGCGCCTCGGACACGAACATCGTCGCGAACGCCGGAACGTGCGACAGCCCGGACGCCACGCGCTTGATCGCGACCCGCCGCGCGAAGCCCTCGACGCCGATCATCGTCCCGGCGAACACCTCGGCCATGCCGCCGGCGCCGAGCTTGCCGCCGAGCTGGTAGCGCGATCCGGCGATCGTCGGCGCGACCTGTGCGGCGACGGCCGGAGCCAGGTCCCCGGACGGCATCGGCGTCGCCGCCACCGCGAGGGGCCCGGGTGCCCACCGCCGGCGCTGCTGCGGCACCGCCTCGAACGCCGCGCCGGGGTCGACAGGGTCGACGGGGCCGAAGGGCTCGACCGGGTCGACCGGGTCGACCGGGTCGAGGTGCTCGAAGTTCTCGAGCGGCAAGGCGGGTAAGGAGGGTAAGGCGAGCTCGCGCGCAAACGCCCGCACGATATCGAGCCCACACGGCCGCTCGGGGCTCGCCGGCACCGCCTCGGCGAGCTGGCGCACGAACGCGCCGGCGCTGCGCGGCCGCCGCGCCGGGTCCGGGTGGACCGCGGCGAGGATCGCCTCGACCCACGCGCGCGACAGCCCCGGCCAGCGGTCGCGCGGATCGACCGGCGGGCGCGTCATCTGCCGGTGGTACAGCTCGGTCGCGGTCAGCTCGCAGTAGCGCTGCGGCGACTCGCTCAGCTGATAGGGGAATCCGCCACCGGTGCACATCTGATAGACGATCACCCCCAGCGCGAACAGGTCGACCGCCGGCGTGACCTTGGCGCCGCGCAGCTGCTCCTGCGGCATGTAGGCGGGCGTGCCGATCGCGACTCCGCTCAGCGTGCCAAGGCCTGGCACCGGCTCCTCGGCGAGCCGGGCGACGCCGAAATCGAGCAATACCGCATGATGCGGATCGCGATCGCGGACGGTCAGAAACACGTGCTCCGGCGTGAGATCGCGGTGCACGATGTCGTGGCGATGCGCGAGCTCGAGGCCATTGCCGATCTCGGCCACGATGTGAACGATCACGGAGGGCGGCAGCGGCGCGGCGTGGCGCGCCAGGAACCGCCCCAGGGTCTGGCCATCGAGATAGTCGAACAGGATGAACCACGCGCCGCTCGGCAGCTGGCCGACGTCGTGCACCTGGATCAGGTTTGGGTGGTGCAGCCGCGCCGCCGCGCGCGCCTCGTGGACGAACCGGCGCACGCGCAGCGGATCCTGCGTGAGCTGCGGTGACAGAAACTTCACCGCGCGCCGCGTCTTCAAGACTGCATGCTCCGCGAGATAGGCGGAGCCCATACCGCTTTCGCCCAGCGGGCACAACACCGTGAACGGACCAACCTGTGTACCGATCATTGCGTCCTTCGCACTGCCGCAAACCCTCGGAAGCGATCCATACCATCTGACAGCTCTATCGCAAAGCTTCCACACCGCCGGCTTGCCAGAAAATCGCAGATTTATCGTCTGGACACGACGGGCGTCGACGCTCCGATCCCGGTCAGGTGCTCGGTACGTTCAGAGCTGCCAGCGGGTACGAGCGCGCGCGATTCCCGAGCATCGCAATGCAAATCCGCGCAGCGCTTCTGCGCGCATTCGCGGTGAGCGGCGCGGGGCTACAGATTTCCGCGTGGTGCGGTTTTTTCCGTCACGCCGCGGCACTCGCCGACCGGCGGGTGGTGATCGCTGCCTCATAGATCGCCGCCGACGCGCCGCACGGTGGCAATCGCCGCGCGTTCTGCGAACCTGGCGGAAAGCGTGCGGGGGCCGGCCACGATCAAGACGATCTTGCTCGTCGAAGACGACGCCAGCGAGGCGCAGCTCGCGCGGCTCGCGTTCGCGCGCTGCGGCGTGCCGTGCACGGTCGCGATCGCGCGCGACGGCGCCGACGCGCTCGACTATGTGTTCGCCACCGGGATCCACGCCGGCCGCGCGGCGTCGGCGCGCCCCGCGGTGGTCGTGCTCGACCTGCAGCTCCCGCGGGTCAGCGGCTTCGAGGTCCTGGAGCGGATCCGCAGCGACGCTACCACCCGGCTGCTTCCGGTCGTCGTGTTCACCAGGTCGCGCGAGGACCGCGACCTGCGGACGTGCTACGAGCTCGGCGCCAACGCCTACCTCCACAAGTCAGTCGACTTCGCGGGGTTCGCCGAGACCGCGCGGACACTCGGGGCGTTCTGGCTCGGACTCAACGAGCTCGCGCCGAGCTTGCGCGGCGGATAACGTGATAGCGTCCAGCGCATGTCAGCGCAGTCCCGCGGCGCCGCGCGTCGCGAAGTCGGCTTCAACGGCGTGAAGGTGTTTTCAGCGACGATGTTCGCCGAGCGCGACCGGCTCGGCGACCGCGTCACCGACTGGATCGCCGCGAACGGCCACCTGAAGGTCACCCAGATGGTCGTCACGCAGTCGAGCGACGCGGCGTTTCACTGCATCGCGATCACGGTGTTCTACGCCGAACCGCTGAACCGCTGAGGCCACCCCGCGGGCGCCCCCGGGGATGACCCACGCGACGGTCAGAACGTCCGGTGACCGATCAAGCCCGCGTCGCCGACCAGCCAGGCGTTGCCCGCCACGGTGGTCACCGACCACATCTGCGCGCTGCTGCCCAGCGGGGTCTCGAGCGTCCACGTCGAGCCGTTCCAGTGGCCCGTGCGCGTGCCGCCGACCCCCCAGACGTCGGTCGTACCGAGCGCCGACATGCCCTCCCAGATCCCGCCGCCGGTCGTGCGGGCGACCCACGTGCTCCCGTTCCAGTGCATCGTCTCCTTGCCGGGGAAGAAGCTCGCCGCCCACACGTCGTTGGCCGCCAGCGCGTACACCACGAAGAACGAGCTCGTGCCGGCGCCCGGGTTGACCGTGGTGAAGCTCGAGCCCGTGAAGTGATGCAGATTGGTATTCTCGCCCGTCACCCAGACGTCGCCGGTGCCGCTGCCGCCGGCCGACAGCAGGGTCCCGGCGAACCCGAACGACGAGAAGCTCGTGCCGTTCCAGTGGTACGCGGTGCCCGATCCCGCCATCCACACGTTGGTCGCGCTCGAGCCCCACACCGCGTCGACGTCCGCGGTCGTGACCCCGGTCACCGCCGACCAGGCGGTGCCGTTGAACCTCAGGATCGTGCCGTTGACGCCGACCGCCCAGACGTCGGACGAGCTCGCGGCCCACACGCCGCGCAGGTTCTGCGTCGAGCCGCTCGCCATCGCCGTCCAGGTGCCGCTGACGCGGCGCAGGATCGCGCCGCCGTCGCCGACCGCGAACACGTCGGAGGCGCTGACCGCCCAGACGCCGTGGAGCAGCGGCGCCGCGGTGATCGGCTGGGCCTCGGTGCACCACGTGTTCGCCGCACACGTGGTCGCCGCGGCGACGTCGGTGCCGACCCATAACTCCTCATCATCGGGCTCGGCAGCAGCGCAACCTAGGACGAGCGCGAGAACGAGATATCGCATACAGTCTTCCTGCGTTAAGGAGTCACGAAGGTCGTGATGACCTCCGGAAACACGTGATCGTAGGGCACCGGAAACAGCCGGAATGGCTGGGTGTGGCAGTCGCGGTAGAAGGTACCCGACTCCGAGAAGTCTTCACAGGCGTGCTTTGCAGCGAAGTTCCCACAATCCCCGGCGAACAAGAACCCGCACTGCGTCAGCCCGGGGTGCTGCGGATCGGGCTCCGTGCAGTCGCGATCGACCAGGCCGCCGGTCTCGCCGCGCGCCTGGTCCTTGCCGCGGCAGGCGAACCACGGGATCGGCTGGTCGAGCGGCACGAACAGATTGCCAAAGAACGCGCCCTCCTCGAGCGGAAACCCCTCCCGCTCGTCGCGGCTCGTGGCGAGCGCGACGTGCGGCCCCCGGATCGAGATCGGCAGCGCGACCTCGTGGGCGTTGACCCGCGCGAACATGCACGCGCTGACCCAGCGCTGGCCGGTCTGATCGAGCGCGATGTCTTTCCACCGCGACGCCAGCCCGATCTCGCCCGGGAACTCGAAGGTCGTCCCGGCGACATCTCCGACCAGCGTGATCTCAGGAGGCATCGCGCAGCTCACGATCAGCGAGAATACCTCGCGGCCATCCTCGGTGGCTAGCAGGCCACCGGCCACGGCCATATTAATTTTGAGCCGGCCGCTGGTCAACCGCCCGGCGGCGAGCCGGCTGGCCTGCAGTCGGTTCAGCGTGATCCGGTTCAGCGTGATCCGGTTCAGCGTGATCCGGTTGGCCGCCACCAGACTCGAGGTCGCGGTGGATTCGCGCGCCGAAGCGTCGGGCGAATCCTCCGGATCGTCGGTCGGTGACTCGACACAACCGACGAGCAACGAGCCCAGCGCGAGAGACAGCATCGACAAACTGGCGGCAGAGCGCATCGTCTTCCTCTTCCTCTGTGTGGCGGCAGCATCTGCCGTAGAAGATCACCGCGCAAGCCCGGAATGCGTGAGGCGCCGGCGTGGCGGGTAGGTAGTGAACCGTCAGAGACCGTCAGCGACCCACAAGCCATCTGATAAAGGGTACGGCGCCCAGCCTTCCACATCGAGCGCCGGTCCGTCGACGAGAGGACCACTCATCGTTGCCCGACTGACGCCGATTGCAGCGCGAGTGTGTGCGGAGAATCCCATGATGATCTGATTGCGCAGCGCCGTGACGTCGACGCGGCCGCGCGGCGCGACCGCGAGCACGCTGTCAGGAGCGGCCAGCGCGATCGTGAGCCCGAGCGAACGCGCCAGCTCGGTGGCGCGATCGATGTCGGCCGCGTCACCCTCGACGTACAGCACGGTGACCGCGATCTCGTCGCCCGCGCCGCCGAGGATCACCGCGCGCAGCGCGTCGCGGAACGCGTGCGCCGTGGCGAACCGCGCCGCCGGCTCGGGAGCGAGCGCCCGCGCGATCGGCTCGTCGATCGCCGGATCGATATCGACCTTGGCCGACGGCCGCGGCCGCGGTCCGTGCACCTGAAGGTAACTCTGCACCACCCCGGGCGCGCCGCCGAACGCCGGCTGGCCGGTCAGCATGTGAAACGCCAGGAGGCCGAGCGCGTAGATATCGGTCCGCGGATCGACCGGCTGGCCGCGCATCTGCTCGGGCGCCATCGCCGCCGGCGTCCCCAGCATGCTGCGCGACGAGGTCAAGCTCGGTCCGACCTGATCGACGAGCTTGACCAGGCCGAAATCGAGCAGCACCGGCCGGACGAGGGCGCCGGCCGGGCTCGGCGCGCCGGCGCGGGCGAGGATCACGTTCGACGCCTTGACGTCGCGGTGGACCAGCCCGGCGCGATGCGCGACCTCCAGCGCATCGCACAGCGGCTCGAGGATGCCGAGCACCTCGGCCGGCGGGAGCGCGCCGCGCTCGTGCAGCACCTCGCGCAGGCTCGGGCCCTCGATGTACTCGAGGATCAGGTACGGCCGGCCGTCGTCGAGCGTGCCGTGACCCAGGCCGCGCACGACGTTGGGGTGATCGAGCCGCGCGATCGCATCGAGCTCGCGCTGAAACCTGGTCAGCGCGTCGACCGAGCGGACCAGCTCGAGGTGCAGGACCTTGATCGCGACCAGCTCGCCGTCGGCGTCGCGGCGAGCGCGCCAAACCTGTCCGAATCCACCCTCGCCGATCAAGCGGTCGAGGTGGTATCCGGGAAGCTCCAGAGGCTGGGAACCGTCCAACAGAGCACTCTTACCACCGGGCTGGAGCGGGTGTCTCTCGCGGCGGCCGCCAATGGACGGCGAGTGTTATTCTGGCTGTCCGCGGAGCAGCGCCGTGACCACCTCCGCCACGTCGTTCCCTCCGGAGAAAGCACAGTTCGCGTACGGGCTCTGCGTCTTGCAAACCGCGGTGCACAGCCCCGCGTAGTTCATGCCGCACGGGCTGACCTGGGCGCCAGGGCTCGACGGCTGGGCGCACTGGCGCGCCGGCAGGTCGCCGTAGCTGTCGTTGGCCGCCTGGTCGACGCCGTCACACGAGTAGGCCGCCACGGCGCCGAGGTCGGTGAACGCGTTGCCCCAGAACGCGCCCTCCTCGATCGCGTACTCGGCGGTCTCGACGGCGGTCGGCGACAGCGCCGTGGTCGTGCCGGTCAACGAGACCGCGATCGGCTGCGACTCGAGATTGACGCGCGCGAACATGCACGCGCTGACCCACGCGGCCTCGCTCGCGGTCAGCCCGCGCGCGAGCCACATCTGCGCGACGCCGACCGTGCCGTCGTCGGCGAACGCCGTGCCATCGACCGAGAAGCTGATCGATTGCGCGGAGTTGAGCGCGCAGCCGACCGCGTAGGCGAGCACCTTGCGCGCGTCCTTGCTGGTGGCCATCGCCGCCGCCCGCGCCGCGGTGAGCCGCGCCGTGGTGAGCTCGGTCCTCGCCAGCGCCGATGGTGTCAGCGAGTTCAAGGTGATCCGTGGCACGGTCTCGGTCTCGGGCGCTTGGGGCTGCGCCATACAGCCAGCCAGCGTCACCACACAAAGCCATCGCGTCGTCATCGCCCCTCCTGGGTTCCAAGGCTCGGTTGCCTCGCACAGTATAGGCGTCCAAGACCTGACGCGGTGCCGTGAGTGGGGTCTAGAACACGTGCCTACGAGACCATACGGGATGGCGCGTCGCGAGCGCGCGTAGCGCTGCGAGTTTGTCGGGCGGGAGCAGGTGGTCGCGGTGCGCGAGCGCACCGAGCTCGAGTCGGAGATCCTCGCTCAGCGCGGCGTCGGCCCGCGCGAGCCAGCCCGACCACGCCGCGGCCGCGTCATCGCCCGGCGCGGTGCAGCACGCCAGCGCGCCGGCGATCACGCGGTTGTCCTCGCCGATATCGCCGGGGATCGCCGCGAGCAGCGCCCGGGTCTCGGCGAGGTCGCCGCGGGCGGCCAGGATGCGCGCCAGGAGCAGCTCGTCGAGCCAGGTCGGACCCTCGCCGTGGCCGCGCTGCAGCGACAGCGCGCGGCGGGCCAGGTTGGCGGCCTCGTCGAACGCGCCCTGCCACAGCCGCTGCTCGGCCAGGTTGTGCGCCGCGGTGCGTTCGAGCGTCGGGTGGCCGGCCTCGCGCGCCAGCTGGATCACCGCGCGCAGGTCGGCCTCGACGCGGTCGACCTGGCCGCCGAGCGTCCACAGCACCATGCGGTTGGCGTAGGCGGCCCCGAGGTGAAACCGGTCGTCGTTGCGCTCGCATAGCTCGATCAATTCCGCGAACACGGCTTCGGCCCGGTCGAGCTGCCCCAGCTCGGCGAGCGCGGGGGCCAGCATGACCAGCGCGATCGTCTCGGTCTCGGCGCGGGCGGCCCGACGCGCCAGGGTACAGACCTCCTCGAGCAGCGGCACCGCGCCGGCGAACCGCGCGTGGCGATACACGATCCGGGCCTGGGCCAGCGCGACCTCGGGGGCGAACTCGCCCAGGCCGACCTCGGCGTGGCGCGCCGCCGCGCGCGCCGCGATCGCCGCCGAGCCGGCGTAGTCATCGCTCCAGTCGAGCGCCGTGGCGCGCTCGAGCAGCGCCTCGATCTCGAGCGCCGCGTCGCCCAGGCCCACCGCGATCGCCAGGGCGTCGTCGAGATCGGCGAGCGCCTCGCGGACCCGCTGGAGGCGGTAGCGCGCGCGGGCCCGGCCGAGCAGCGCCCGGCCGCGCTGCGGGTCGCGGGCGTCGAGGTTGCGCACCGCGCCCTGCCACGCCTGATCGGCGTCGAGCGGGCGGTGCGCGCGCTGGGCGAGCTCGCCGAGCGTGGCGAACGCCGCGGCCGCGATCTGGCGCGCGCCGACCGCCTCGGCGTGGCGCGCGACCCGCTGGGCCACCGCCGGATCGGGGCGATCGGGGCGATCGGGGCGGCCCCCGTGCCACAGCTCGAGCGCGGCCCGGTGCAGCGCGCGCCGCTCGTCCTCGTCGGTGGTGGCGTAGATGCCTTCCTGGAGCAGCGCCTGGCGAAACGCCCAGCCGGCGCCGAACGGAACCACGACGCCGGCCGCGACCAGCTCGGCGAGCCCGACGTCGACGTCGATCGTCGTGGTCGCGCCGCCGCCGCGCTCGACCAGCTCGACCACGGCGGCGATCTCGTCGCGCTCGAGCTCGTCGCCCAGCACGGCGCACACCCGGGCGAGCGCGACCAGCTCGGGGCCGAGCCCGGCGAGCTCGCGCGCGGCGAGCCAGGGCCCGAGCGCGACCGAGGGCAGCGCGTCGAGCGCCGTGGTGTCGAGGAAGTGCTCGCCGTTGGGCCGGCTGCGGATCGCGCCGCGATCGTGGATCTCGCGGACCAGCGACGCGAGGTGCAGCGGGTGGCCGTGCGCGAGCGCGACGAGCTGGCGCAGCGCGCGCCACGGCGGATACTCGGCGGGCTTGAGCAGCGCCGCGGCCATCGCGACCGCGGAGTCCTCGTCGAGCGGGCCCAGCGCGTCGCGGCGGTGGCGCTCGGCGCGGGCGCCCAGCCCCGGCCGCCGCTGATCGATCCGCGGGGTCGCGAGCGCCAGGATCCACAGCGCGACCGGCTCGCCGCCCAGCGTCGCGTACTCGATCGCGTCGAGCAGCTCGTGATCGGCGAGCTGCACGTCGTCGAGGATCACCGCGAGCGGCCGGTCCGCCGCGCGCGCCCGCAGCGCGTCGCCGACCGCGCGGACGACAGGTCCGTCGAGCGGGCCGACCAGCTCGGCCAGCCCGCTGTGAGCCGGCCGGCCGCTGCCGGGCGCCGGGATCGTCGCGGTGTAGACCCGCGCGCCGAGCCCCTCGAGCACCGCCACCAGCTGGGCCGCCACGCAGGTCTTGCCGATGCCGTGGTCGCCGACGAGCATCGCGAACCCCGGGCCGGCGCCGCCGAACGCCGCCGCGGCGTCGGCCGCCAGATCGGTGAGCAGCGCGTCGCGGCCGAACACCGCGGTCGTCGCCCCGGCCTCGCCGAGCGCGACGAACCCGGCGCCGAGCTCGCTTTGCCGGGTCGGCGCCTGGGTCACCGCGGCGAGCGCGCGGGTCAGCACCACGCCGGTCCAGGGCGCCGGCGGCAGCCAGTGCTCCGGCGCCTCGATCGCCGGGCCGGCGAGCCGCGGCGTCACGCGCAAGAGCTCGAGGTGGAGCACGACGCGCGCCCCGGCGGCGGCCAGCTCGCGCGCGGCGGCGATCGCGGCGCCCGCCGGATCGGCGTGCTCGGCGCCGATCACCCCGCCGAGCACCCGGCGGCCGCGCTGCGAGATCACCGTGATCTTGCGGGCGGCGAGCGCGGCGAGCAGCCGGCGATCGACGCGCGGGAGCTCGGCCCACAAGAGCACCACCGGCTGCTTGCCCTCGCTGACCATCGACACCGAGTGGCTGCGCGCCAGCGACGGCTCGTCGCGCACCGCGGCGATCCGCGCGCGGACCTCGGCCACGCTGGCCGGCCGGCGCCCGGGCAGCTTGGCCAGGCAGTCGTGACACACGGCCTCGATCGGCGCGGGCACCGCCGCGAACGCGCTCAGCGGCGGCGGGCGGAGCGCCGCGTGGGCACGCTCGAGCGCCGCGGCGTCGCCGAGGAACGGCGGCCGGCCCGAGCACAGCTCGTAGAGCACGCAGCCGAACGCGTAGAGGTCGGCGCGCGGATCGACCGAGGCGGCGTCGAGCAGCTGCTCGGGCGGCATGTACTCGAGCGAGCCGACCCGGACGCCGGCGCGCGTCGGATCCTGCGGATCGACCGGCCAGCGGCGCGCGAGCCCGAGGTCGAGGATCGCGACCGAGTGGTCCGGCCGCCGGACGATATTGTCGGGCTTGAGGTCACGGTGGACGAACCCGGCGGCGTGGACTCCCGCGAGCGCATCGAGGATGCGCACGGCGATCGCGATCGCGAGCTCGACGCGCAGCGGCTGGGTCACCAGCTCGCCGAGCGACGCGCCCACCACCCGCTCCATCGCGATCCACGCGCGGCCATCGTCCAGCACGCCGTGACCGTCGAGCCGCGGCACCCACGGCGGGCCGATCGCCGCGAGCGCCTCGGCCTCCCGGGCCATCCGCGCGCGCGCCAGATCGTGATCGGCGTGCGCGACTTTGATCACGCTGCCCGCGCCACTGCCACCCAGGATCTCCCAGACCGACGCGAATCCACCGCTGCCGATCCACGGCCCGACCGGCTGAGACCCGTTCGGCGCGACGCCGCGCACCGCGGCGACCTCCGGTGCGGGCGCACCGCCGTGAACGGTACATGGCTGCCCGTTCGTGAGGCGGCGGTGACACGTCGGGCAGCGGGCCACGCGCTCATTCTACGCTGCCTGATTCGTGGCGACGCGGCGCAACCGCCGGATGTACACGCGCCCACCGCGCCGCGCCGGGCTCGCGCTGCACCAGACATGATAGGGTGCTTGCCGCAGGTGTTCGCGAATGTGATCGAGGCCATGGTCGACGCGGTGCTCGTCGTCGACGTGGAGGGCCGTGTCACGCTGACGAACGCGGCGGCGGCGACGCTGACGGGCTACACCGTCGACGAGCTGCGCGGCACGCCGATCGCGCGCGTCCTGGCCGACGAGACCTCGGGGCTGCGCACCGTGGTTCGCCGGCGGATCGAAGACGGCGCGGTGCTGCGCCGCGAAGAGTCGTGGCTCGTGCCCAAGGCCGGCGTGCCGATCCCGGTCTCGGTCACGGCGTCGCCCGTCATGTCAGATGGGATGCTACAGGGCATCGTGCTGGTCGCGCGCGATATCCGCGAGATCCGCGAGCTGCTCTCGGCCAAGGAGTCGGAGATCGCGCGCCGCCGCAAGGCCGAGGACGAGCTCCGCGCTGCCAAGGCGTCGATCGAGGAGCAGCTCGAGGAGGCCCGCAAGTCGCTGCTGCTCGCCGAGCGCCGCGCGACGCTGGGCACGCTCGCCGGCGGCGTCGGTCACGAGCTGCGCAACATCGCCCAGATCCAGGTCGCCGCGGTCGACGAGCTGCTCGCGGCGTTCGCCGCGCACGAGGACGTCACCGCGCTGGTCCGCACCCTGCTGCCCGATCTCGAGCGCGTCGCCGCGCACATCACCGAGCATGGCAAGCGGCTCATGCAGCTCGCGCGCCCGGGCCCGGACCACGTCGGGCCGATCGATCTCAACGTCGTGGTCAAGGACGTGATCGCGATGCTGCGCGGCGCCGGCAAGCTGCGCCGGCAGACCGTGGTCACCGAGGTCGGCCCCGAGCCGCTGATCGTCACGGTCAACCGCACCCGGATCGAGCAGATCCTCGTCAACCTCGTGGTCAACGCGGTCGACGCGATCGGCGAGCGCGACGGCCAGATCACCGTCGACGTCCACCCGAGCGCCGATGGCAGGCGCGTGGTGTGCGAGGTCCGCGATACCGGCAGCGGGATCTCGCCCGACGATCTGGAGAGGATCTTCCAGCCGTTCTTCACGACCAAGCCCGAGGATCGCGGCACCGGCCTGGGCCTGCCGGTCGCGCGCGGCATCGTCGAGAGCTACGGCGGCACGCTGGTCGCGAGCTCGACGCTCGGCGCCGGCACGACGTTCACGTTCGATCTGCCGCGCTAGCGGTCTGCCGGCGGCGGACACGTGCCCGCGGTGGCGCGGACCAGCGCGACGTGCTCGAGCAGCGCCTGATCGGTCTGGGCGCTCCGCGCGCCGAACGGATAGGCGAACGTGGACACCGGATAGCCGTCGGCTTCGAGCACCGAGATCGACGGCAGCGCCTCGTCGCTCAGGTACGCGTCGATCCCGTGCGCCGCGACGTAGTCCGGCGCGTCGAGGTGGCTGACGCCGTGCGCTTCGATGTCGTGGCCATCTTCGGCCAGCTGCTTGACGCCGGCCCGATGCTCGGGCGTCATCATCGCGTAGCGCGTGACGAAGAACGTGACCCGCGCGTGGTGGCTCTGCAGGACGTCGCGAATGCTGAGCCACGCGTCGACCGCGTCGTCGTCGAACGACAGCGCCAGGCCGGGACGAGGTGCGCTGACATCGAGCATGTCGCGATAGGTGACGAAGCTCAGGTGGCGCCGCTCGGCCCTGGCCAGCAGCCGATCGATCATCGCCACGTCGATCGTCAGCCCCGGGACGTGGGCGTAGATGTTGTAGACCGCGTGGTGCAGGACCGCCTGATCCATCCGGTCGACGAGCCGGTGCATGTCGACCAGATAGTTGCGGTCGTCGATCACCTGGGAGCACAGCACGCGCCGGTCGTCCCAGCGGAAGTACAGCGCGTCATCGAAGTCGGCGCTGCACGCAGCCAGCGCTGTCGCGCAGATCACGGCCCCGCCAAGGAAACTACGCAACAGTGCTCCACTGTAGAGAGCGGTCGCCACCGCGCGCAAGCCCTACACGCGCGAGAAATCAGCTGCCGGGAATCAGCTCGATCGTGGAATCGCCGATCTTCTTGCCCCGGAGCACCCGGTAGTCGGAGCCCCACTGCTCGAGCAGCAGCGTGTCGTCCCCGGGCGCACCGTACAGCCACCAGCGCGCGCGCTCGACGTGGCCATCGGGGCGGTCCTTCTTCAAGGCGCCGAGCGCACCGAGCTCGCCGTGCAGCGCGCAGGTCGCGGCGCCGCGCTTGTCGAGCGCGTAACGCAGCTCGCCGACCACGAGCACCTCGGGCGGGTAGCCGGAGACCTGCGTGGTCTCGTCCTGGACGAGCAGGCGCAGCGCAGAGGTCCCCGCGCGCTCGATCCCGATGACGAGCCAGCGGACGTCGGCGCCGTCGGCGATGCGCGCGCCGGTCCAGCGGTGACCATCCTCGTCGTAGCCGATCAGGCCTTCGACCAGAAAGTCCTTGCTGTCGATCGTGAGCACGTCGCCGACGCGCAGATCGCGCACGGTGCGCTCGACGCCGCGCTCGACGCCGCGCTCCCCCGGCGGCAGCGCCGCGGTGCCGCCGCCGGGCAGGCTCTTGCGGCGCTCGTTGACCGCGACCCCGACGGCCGCGGCTCCACCGATCACGGTCAGTAGCACGAGCAGGAACCAGATCACCGGTGAACTATCCCCGCATGCGGCGCGTCAACGCAACGCAGGTCGGCGCTCGAACGCGAGCCCCGCGGACGATCGTGGAAGGAACGTCGCAGCGGCAACCACGGCACCTGCGCGCAGCACGGCCGTGACCTGGCGCGAGCCAAGAAGTCGCGCGCAAAGGAAGCGGGGCAGCGCTGCTTGACACGTCCTCACCTCGCACGTAAACCGAACCCGCTCAACGCTCTTGCATCGGAGTAGCCATGGTCGCAGTAGCCTCGAGTGAAAAAGACGAACTGCGGCGCGTCCTCGACGACGATGGCAAGCCCTTGCCCGGCGTCCGGGTGCCGAACATCCCCGACGAAACCCTCACCCGGATCTTCGACGTCATGATGCTCACGCGCATCATGGACGACCGCATGATGCGGCTGCAGCGCCAGGGCCGGCTCGGCTTCTACATGAAGTCGATCGGCGAGGAGGCCAGCCACTTCGCCGTGGCGCCGCTGCGCGATGGCGACTGGATCTTCCCGAGCTACCGCGAGCAGGGCGCGTGGTTCTGGCGCGGCTACACGATCCAGCAGTTCATCGATCAGCTGTTCGGCAACGAGGACGACCCGGTCAAGGGCCGCCAGATGCCGGTCCACCACTCGGCCAAGTGGCTGCACATGGTGTCGATCAGCTCGCCCGTGGGCACCCAGATCCCGCAGGCGGTCGGCGCGGCCTACGCCGCCAAGGTCATGGGCAAGGACGACGTGTCGATGGTCTACTTCGGCGAGGGCACGTCCTCGACCGGGGAGTTCCACGTCGGCATGAACTTCGCGGGCGTGTGGAAGGCGCCGTGCGTGTTCATCTGCAGGAACAACGGCTGGGCGATCAGCGTGCCGAGCTCGACGCAGACAGCGGCCAAGTCGTTCGCCGCCAAGGCGGTCGGCTACGGCATGCCGGGCGTCCGGGTCGATGGCAACGATCTGCTCGCGGTGTGGCAGGTCGCGAGCGAGGCGATCGCCCGCGCGCGCGCCGGCGAGGGACCCACGCTGATCGAGGCGCTGACCTACCGCGTCCAGGGCCACTCGAGCTCGGACGATCCGTCGGTCTACCGCGACCCCAAGGAGCCCGAGATCTGGGAGCGCAAGGATCCGTTGAACCGGCTGCGCAACTATCTGCGGCACCGCGGGATGTGGAGCGAGGCCTGGGAGACCGAGCTCTGGGAGCGCTACAACCAGGAGATCACCGACGCGCTCGCGGCGTCGGATCACAAGCGCGCACCCGGGATCGAGACCATGTTCGACGATGTCTACGAGGAGCCTTCGTGGAACCTGCGCGAGCAGCGCGCGTACCTGATGGCGCAGAACCGAACGAAGAACCCGCACCACCACGGCTAGCGAACACGGTGAACCGATGCCCACGATGAACATTATCGAAGCAGTTCGTAACGCGCTGCAGACGCAGATGCGCGCGGACGCGCGGGTGGTCGTGCTCGGCGAGGACGTCGGCAAGTTCGGCGGCGTGTTCCGCGCCACCAGCGGGCTCTACGACGAGTTCGGCGGCGACCGCGTGATCGACACGCCGCTCGCCGAGTCCGGCATCATCGGCACCGCGATCGGCATGGCGCTCTACGGCCTGCGGCCGGTGCCCGAGATCCAGTTCGGCGACTTCATCTACCCCGCGTTCGACCAGATCGTGAACGAGCTGGCGAAGTTTCGCTATCGCTCCGGCGGCCAGTACCCCTGCCCCGTCGTGATCCGCACGCCGGTCGGCGGCGGCATCCGCGGCGGCCACTATCACTCGCAGTCCCCGGAGACGCTGTTCATCCACACCCCGGGCCTGAAGGTCGTCGCGCCGAGCAACCCCTACGATGCCAAGGGCCTCTTGCTGGGCTGCATGCGGCAGAACGACCCGGTGCTGTTCATGGAGCCCAAGCGGATCTACCGCGCGAGCAAGGGCGAGGTGCCCGAGGGCGAGTACACGATCGAGCTCGGCAAGGCGTCGATCGTGCGCGAGGGCACCCAGGTCACGCTGATCGCGTGGAGCGGCATGGTGTCGATCGCCGAGGAGGCCGCGAAGCAGGCCGAGCAGGCCGGGATCTCCGTCGAGGTCATCGACCTGCGCACGCTGATGCCGTTCGATATCGACGCGCTGATCGCGAGCACGCAGAAGACCGGCCGCGTCGTGATCGTCCACGAGGCGCCGCGGACCTGCGGGTTCGGCGCCGAGCTGATCGCGTCGATCCAGGAGCGCGCGATGGAGCACCTCGAGGCGCCTATCGTCCGCGTCACCGGGTTCGACACGCCGTTCCCGTACAGCCTCGAGCATGAGTACCTGCCCAACGCCGATCGCGTGCTGGGCGCGATCCGCCAGACGCTGGAGTGGTGAGATGGCCTTCAACTTCTTCATGCCGGATATCGGCGAGGGCGTCGTCGAGGGCGAGATCGTCGCGTGGAAGGTCAAGGAGGGCGACAAGGTCAAGCTCGACCAGCCGATCGTCGAGGTGATGACCGACAAGGCCACGGTCGAGCTGCCGTCGCCGCGCGCCGGCACGATCGCCAAGATCAATTATCAGGACGGCCAGATCTGCCCGGTCGGTCAGGTCCTGGTGGTGATCGACGAGGATGGCGCGGTGGCCAGGCCCGCGCCCGCGGCCAGGTCCGCCCCCGCCACCGCCACCAGGCCCGCCCCCGCCCCAGCCGCCAGGCCCGCCCCCGCCGCGCCGGCGATCCAGGTCGTCGACGCCACGGCGTCGCGCGCCCGCGTGCTCGCCACGCCGTCGACCCGCCGGATCGCCCGCCAGCTCGGCGTCGAGCTCGGCCAGGTCCTCCCGACCGGCAAGCGGGGCCGGGTCACGACCGACGATGTCCGCGGCCACGGCGGCGCGCCCGCCCACGGCAGCCAGGAGACCAACGGCGGCGCCAGCCAGCGCCACGCCCCCCCTGCCGTCGCCAAGCCCGCCGCCCCGGCCTACGCGCCGATCGCGATCGCGCGCACCGGCGACGAGGAGCGCGTCCCGCTGCGCGGCGTGCGCAAGAAGATCGCCGAGGCGATGTCGCGCGCGGTCCACACCGCCGCGCACTTCACCTACGTCGAAGAGATCGACATGACCGAGCTGGTCGGGCTGCGCGAGCGCGCCAAGTCGCGCGCCGCGGAGCGCGGCGTCAAGCTGACCTACCTGCCGTTCATCGTCAAAGCCGTGGTCTCCGGCCTGAAGAAGTGGCCGCAGCTCAACGCGAGCCTCGACGAGGCGACCCAGGAGATCGTCCGCAAGAAGTTCTACCACATCGGGATCGCCGCCCAGGGGCCGCACGGCCTCGCGGTCTCGGTGGTGCGCGACGCCGACCACCGCTCGATCTTCGACCTCGCGCGCGAGATCGACCGGCTCGGCGAGGCGGTGCGGACCGGCACGGCGACGCGCGACGAGCTCACCGGCTCGACGTTCACGGTCAGCTCGCTCGGCAAGCTCGGCGGCGTGCTCGCCACGCCGATCGTCAACTTCCCCGAGGTCGCGATCCTCGGCGTCCACAAGATCGAGGAGCGGCCGGCGGTGCGCGCAGGCCAGATCGTCGCGCGCCACCTGATGAACCTGTCGATCTCGGTCGATCACCGGCTCGCCGATGGCTGGGATGGCGCGATGTTCCTCCAGGAGGTCAAGGCGCTGCTCGAGGATCCGACCACGATGTTCATGGAGATGGTCTAACCCGTCGTGGAGGCCTACTTCGCCGGCAGCGATGACGCCAAGGCGCGCGGCCTGTTCCAGCTGCTGCGCGAGAACGGCACCGCGGTCGACGAAGCGGGGCTCGGCTGGCTCGATCGCGCGCTCGCGCGCCGGCTGTTCGACGGCATGCTGCGGATCCGCGTGACCGACGCCCGACTGATGGCGCTGCAGCGCCAGGGCCGGATCGGGTTCTACGGCGAAGCCACCGGCCAGGAGGCCGCGGTGATCGGCGCGGCCGCCGCCAGCGCCCCCGAGGACTGGATCGTGCCGGCGCTGCGCGAAGCCGGCGTGGGGCTGTTCCGCGGCATGACGCTCGATTCGTACCTCGCGCAGATCTTCGGCAACGCCAGCGATCCGTCGAAGGGCCGCCAGCTGCCGTGCCACCCGTGCGACCGCGAGCACCACTACGTCGTGATGTCGTCGTGCGTGTCGACCCAGATCCCGCACGCGGTCGGCGTGGCCATGGCGATGAAGATCTCCGGCGATCGCGGCAAGGTCTGCTTTGGCTTCATGGGCGACGGCGGCACCAGCGCGGTCGACTTCCACGTCGCGCTCAACTTCGCCGGCGTCACCAAGGCGCCGTGCGTGCTGATCTGCCAGAACAACCAGTGGGCGATCTCGACCCCGGGGCGCGTGCAGACCGCCGCGGCCTCGATCGCGCTCAAGGGCAGCGGCTACGGCCTCGAGGCGCTGCGCGCCGATGGCAACGACGTGCTCGCGGTGTATCGCGCGGTCGGCTACGCCGCCGCCAAGGCGCGCCGCGGCGATGGCCCGACGTTCATCGAGCTGGTCACCTACCGGGTCAGCGCGCACTCGTCGTCCGACGATCCGTCGCGCTACCGCGACGAGTCGATCACCGAGATCTGGCGCAACGAGCGCGATCCGATCCGCCGGCTCGAGCGCTTCCTCGTCCACCGCGGCTGGCTCGCCGCCGGCGAGCGCGAGGCGATCGCGCAGCAGATCGACGACGAGGTCCGCGACGCGGTCGCCCGCCAGGAGGCGATCGAGGCGCCGGCGCTGGGCACGCTGATCGACGACGTGTTCGAACAGCCGACCTGGCTTCTGCGCGAGCAGCTCGCCGGCCTCGCCGCCCAGGCCCGCACGGTCGCCCCGCACAAGCACTGATCGCCTTCGCTTGCGAAGTCTTCGTGCGACCCGCCGCGCGGGTTCGATGACCTCGGAGGTCATCGGAGGTCAAATCATGAGCCGAGTGGCCGATTCGTCAGCAAGCGAGCCGTACGCCCCGGGCGGTCGATCGCGGAGCGAGCATGACGATGTTGAAGAAGCGCATCCTGTTTGTCGACGACGAGCCCGCCATCCTCGCGGGCCTCCAGAACTTGCTCTACAAGGACCGCAAGCGCTGGGACATGGTGTTCGCGCTGGGCGGCCAGCTCGCGCTCGACGAGATCCGCAAGGCGCCGTTCGACATCGTGGTGTCCGACATGCGGATGCCGGGGATCGACGGCGCGGTGCTGTTCAACCTCATCAAGGACGAGTGCCCGGCGACCGTGCGGATCATGCTGTCGGGCCACGCCGACCGCGAGGCGATCGTGCGCGCGCTGCCGGCGCTCCACCAGCTGCTGAGCAAGCCGTGCGACGCCACCACGCTGCGCGGCGCGATCGAGCGCAGCCTCGACGGCACGGACCCCCTGCGCGACGCCAAGATCCACCGCATCATCGGCGGCGTCGACAAGCTGCCCACCCCGCCGGAGATCTACTACGATCTCTCGCGGCTCATGGAATCACCGACCGCGAGCGTCGCCGACGTCGTCAAGATCGTCACCCGCGACCCGGGGCTCGCCGCCAAGCTCCTCCAGCTCGTCAACTCGGCCTACTTCGGCACCGGCCAGGCGATCACCTCGATCCAGCAGGCGGTCGCGCTGCTCGGCACCGATCGGCTGCGCTACATCGCGCTGACCGCGTCGGTGTTCTCGGCGGCGGAGCTCGCCGGGGACGCCGGGTTCTCGCTCGAGCAGCTGCAGCGCGAGTCGATGCGCGCGGCGTGGCTCGCGCGGTCGTTCGCCGACGCGGGGACGCGCGACGAGGCGTTCACCAGCACCCTGCTGCACGACGTCGGCCGCGTCGTCCTCGCGCTGTGCCGGCGCGACACGATCGCCGAGCTCGAGGACCGGATCGCGCGCGGCGAGCCGCAGCTCGACGTCGAGCTCGCGCTCTATGGCGTCACCCACGCCGATGTCGGCGCCCGGCTGCTCGCGATCTGGGGCCTGCCGATGGCGATCGTCGACGTCGTGCAGTACCACCACGATCCCGGCAGCGCGCCGGAGCCGAGCCGGCTCCTGGCGAGCATCGTCCACGTCGCCGACGCGATCGTGCACCGCCGCGGCGACGGCGACGTCGCCCTCGACCACGCGTCGCTCGCGCGCGCCGGCACCGGCCACCTGATCCCGATCTGGCTCGCCACGCCGGAGAGCGATCACCCATGATCACCACGGCGGCCGCCGGCTCCGCGATCCTGCCGCGCCCGCGGCTGCTGTTCGTCGATGACGAGCCGGCGGTGCTCGAGGCGATCGCCACGAACCTGCGCCGCGGCTTCGAGGTCGTGACCGCGACCAGCGGCGCCGATGGGCTCGAGTACCTGCGCGCCGAGAGCGACTTCGCGGTCGTGGTGTCCGACATGCGGATGCCCAAGATGGACGGCGCGACGTTCCTCGCCCACGCGCGCGAGGACGCCCCCGACGCCGTGCGCATCCTCTTGACCGGCCATTCGGATCTCGACGCCACGATCAAGGCCGTCAACCACGGCCAGATCTTCCGGTTCCTCACCAAGCCGTGCCCGCGCGACACCCTGCGCGGCGCGATCGACAGCGCGGTCGCCCACCACCGGCTGATCACCGGCGAGCGCGTGCTGCTCGAGCAGACCCTGCGCGGCAGCGTCAAGATGCTGGTCGACATCCTGGCGATCACGAGCCCGGCGGCGTTCGGCCGCGCCAACCTGATCCGCACCCGCGTGCTCGCGCTCGCCCGCCTGCTCGGCATCCTCGACTCCTGGCAGCTCGAGATCGCTGCGCTGGCGTCGCAGCTGGGCGCCATCGTCCTGCCCCACGAGCTGTGGGACAAGCTCGAGCACAAGGCGCCGCTCAGCGAGGACGAGCAGCGCATGGTCGCCGGCGCGCCCGCGATGACCGAGCGCCTGCTCGCCAACATCCCGCGGCTCGAGGGCGTACGCGCGATGCTCGCGCTCCACGTCCGGCCCCCGCGCCGCCAGGCCAACGTCGACTCGGCGACGCAGCTGATCGAGCTCGGCGCGCATCTGCTGCGCGTCGCGATCGACATCGAGGCGGTCGAGCACACCCGCGCCGACCACGCGACCTCGCCGCTCGACCTGCTGGTCGCGCGCGAGCGCTACGATCCCGAGGTGCTCGACGCCGTCGCGCGGATGCACCACGAGCGGCCGCCGGCGTTCGTCACCCGGATGGTCGGCGTGCCGGCGCTGCGCACCGGCATGGTGCTCGCCGAGGATGTCCGGCTCGCCACCGGCACGCTCCTGGTCGCGCGCGGCTACGAGGTCACCGCCAGCTTCATCGAGCGGATCAACAACTTCCAGCCCAGCATGTTCGCCGGCGAGTTCCGGATCGTGGTGCCGTGCTGACGCCGAGCGCGCGCCGCGTGCTGCTGGTCGACGACGAGCCCAAGATCCACCGGATCGTCGCCACCATGCTCGAGATGTTCGAGGTGTGCTCGGCGTACGACGGGCCGAGCGCGGTGCGCGAGATCGAGGCGGCCGTGGCCCAGCAGGCCGAGTTTCCGCTCGTCATCCTCGACGTCGCGCTGCCCGGCGGTGGCGGCCTCGACACGCTCGAGCGGATCTGGCAAGTCGCGCCCCACACCCAGGCGGTGTTCTGCACCGGCGCCGGGCTCGGCCACCGCGAGCTCCAGGATCGGTTCGGCGACACCGACGCGATCCTCGTCGTCCAGAAGCCGTTCGCCGACGTCGAGCTCACCCAGGCCGTCCACACGCTGACCAGCAAGTGGCTGCTGCAGCGCGCGGCGCGCCGCCAGATCGGCGACCTCGAGGCGGCGGTGTCCGCGCGCACCGCCCAGCTCGAGGCGGCCAACGTCCGGCTCGCCGACGAGCGCGTGTGGCGCGACCGGATCGAGACCGAGGTCCGGATGTCGCAGCGGCTCGAGGCGATCGGCCAGCTCGCCGCCGGCATCGCCCACGAGATCAACAACCCCCTGCAGTACGTCGGCGATCACCTCGAGTTCGTCAACGAGTCGACCGCCGATCTGCTCTCGGTGGTCACCCGGATGGCGGCGTGCTCGGCCGCGGCCAGCAGCGACAAGCTCGCCGGCGTGCTCGCCTCGGTCGACGTACCCTACATGGCGCGCGAGCTGCCAGGCGCGCTCGAGGCGATCCAGGGCGGCATCACCCGGATCACCGCGATCGTCCGCGCGATGAAGGAGCTCGCCCACCCCGGCACCCAGGATCCGGGCGCCGCCGATATCAACCGCGCGCTCGAGAGCGCGCTCGAGATCAGCGCCAACTCCTACCGCGGCGTCGCCGAGCTCGACAAGCAGCTCGCGCCGCTGCCGCCGGTCACCTGCTTCGTCGCCGAGCTCGGCCAGGTGTTCCTGAACCTGATCGTGAACGCCGCCCACGCGATGGAGGGCCGAGGGCGCGGCACGCTCAAGGTGACGTCCTGCGTCGACGGCGATCACGTCGTGGTCGCGATCGGCGATACCGGCAGCGGCATCCCGCCCGAGATCCAGCCGCGGATCTTCGACCCGTTCTTCACCACCAAGCCGATCGGCCGCGGCACCGGCCAGGGCCTGGCGATCGCGCGCGCCATCGTCGTCGATCACCACGGCGGCTCGTTGTCGTTCGACTCGGTCGCCGACCAGGGCACCACGTTCGTCATCCGGATTCCGATCACCGGTCCGACCGAGCGCCAGACCACCGCCGCGGCGTGACCGGAGAGGTCCATCGGCCCACGGCGGAGGATTGTCAACCTGGGCGCAAGTCTGCTTCACGCCGCGCGCGCCTACCAGCGCCCCCAGCGCACCGTGCAGAGTCCTGGCCATGACCACCGTACAGACACGAGGTGGGGCGAAGCCGCGCGGCCGCCTCGCGATCCGCCCCCGGCCAGCCAGGATTGCCGCGTGACGCTCCTCGAAACGCGTGGCCTGCCCGCGATCAACCTCGTGCGAACCGGTCCCCGAGGCCAGGCACCGGTCCTGCTCCTGCATGGCCTGGGGCTGAACCTGACGTGGTGGGGCGATCAGATCGAAGCATTCGGACGCGACCGCGACGTCATCGCGTTCGATCTGCCTGGCCACGGGCTGTCTGGCAAGCTGGCTTGCCCGCCCAGCTTCGACGTCATGGCCGACGTCGTACACGCCGTGCTAACCCATGTCGACGCCGGCCCCGCCCATCTGGTCGGCATCTCCGTCGGCGGGATGATCGCCCAGACCTTTGCGGTTCGACACCCCGAGCTCGTTCAGTCGCTGACGCTCGTCGCCACCCTGTGCACATTCTCGGACGCGGGGCGCGAGGCCTTGCGCGAACGAGCCAGCGTTGCCCGAACGCATGGCATGTCCAGGATCGCGCAACTGTCCAACGCGCGCTGGTTCCCGCCATCGTTCCGCGAACGCCGGCCCGATGTGCTCGACCGGGCGACGACGTGTCTGCTGTCGCAGGACGCGGAATTTCATGCGTCGATGTGGGAGATGGTCGCGCGCCTCGATCTCGAGCGCAGCATCTCGACGATCGGGTGCCCGACGCTGGTGGTGGCGGGCACCGAAGACGTCAACGCGCCGGTCGCGGCCGCGACGAGGATCGCGGACGCGATCGTCGGTGCTGCGCTCGAAGCGATGTCCGGGCTCGGCCATTTCCCACCGCTCGAAGCACCGACTGCCTTTCATACCTTGCTGCGCCGATTCTTGAGCGCCCCCGGCCGCGCGCAATCGTAGGTACTTGCTCGCCTGGCGGACGCGGTCGGCGAGCAGGGCCTGCGTTCGGCTGACCCGGCTGGGGTGCTCCGCGGTCGCGGCGGGCCGTGGTATGACGCCGCCCATGTCCGAGCAACGTTTCGATGCCGTCGTGATCGGAGCTGGTCCCGGGGGGTATCCCGCCGCGATCCGGCTGGGCCAGCTCAAGGTGAAGACCGCCATCATCGAGCGCGAGTACTACGGCGGGGTCTGTCTCAACGTCGGCTGCATCCCGTCCAAGGCGGTGATCCACGCCGCGAAGACGTTCGACAAGCTCGGCCACTCCGACGAGATCGGGATCTCGATCCCCGGCAAGCCCACGCTCGACGTGGCGAAGCTGCAAGCGTGGAAGACCTCCGTGGTGAACAAGCTGACCTCCGGCGTGCGAACGCTGCTCAAGGCCAACCACGTGGAGCTGTTCGAGGGCAGCGCGACGCTCGGCGAGCGCGGCCCCGATGGCCACCGCATCACGATCAAGAGCAAGGCCGGCGACCAGACGATCATCGCGAAGAACGTGGTGCTGGCGACCGGGTCGCGGCCGCTCGAGATCCCCGGCTTCAAGATCGACCAGGATCGGATCATCGACTCGACCGGCGCGCTGGCGCTCGCCGCGGTCCCGCCGCGGCTGGTCGTGATCGGCGGCGGTTACATCGGGCTCGAGCTCGGCATGTGCTACGCGAAGTTCGGCAGCAAGGTCACGGTCGTCGAGGCCCTGCCGCGGCTCCTGGCCACGATGGACAAGGACTGCGTGGCCGTCGTCGACCGCAAGCTGAAGAAGATGGGCGTCGAGGTGATGCTCGAGACCAAGGCCACGTCGTGGGAAGCCAGGGCCGACCGCGCCGTGCTCACGGTGGCGCTGAAGGATGGCCCGGGGACGAAGACCGCGACGATCGACGCCGACAAGATCTTGCTGGCGATCGGGCGGCGGCCCAACAGCGAGAACCTCGGGCTCGAGCAGGCCGGGGTCACGATCGGCAAGGGCGGGTTCGTGGTCGCCGACGACCAGCTGCGCACCAACGTGCCCGGCGTGTACGCGATCGGCGATCTGATCGGCGGGATGATGCTCGCGCACAAGGCGACCAAGGAGGGCGAGGTCGTCGCCGAGATCATCGCAGGCCACAAGGCCGCGTTCGATGTGCGGACGATCCCGGCGGTGGTGTTCACCGATCCCGAGATCGCGTCGACCGGCCTCACCGAGGACGAGGCCAAGGCCCAGGGGCACGCCGAGTTGAAGATCGGCAAATTTCCGTTCGCCGCGCTCGGCCGCGCGCTGTCGGTCAACGATACCGAGGGCTTCGTGAAGGTCGTCGCCGACGCCAAGACCGGCGAGCTGCTCGGCGTGCACATCGTCGGTAACGGTGCCAGCGACCTCATCTCCGAGGCGACCCTGGCGATCGAGATGGGCGCCGTGGCGGATGACCTGCGGCTGACGATCCATCCCCACCCCACGCTGTCGGAGGCGATCATGGAGGCCGCCGCCGCGTCGCAGGGCGAGGCGATCCACATCATGAATCGCTGAGCGCGCGCGATCTCGCCATGTGGCCTGACCGCCGGATTCTCGATCTGTTTGGCATCGAATTACCGATCATCCAGGCGCCGATGGCAGGCCCGACGCTGTCGGACATGGTGATCGGCGTCGCGGAGGCCGGCGGGCTCGGCTCGTTACCGACGGCCAATCTCAGCCCGGCACAGGTCGCGAGCGAGCTGGAGGCGATTCGCCGCGGCACGAAGCGGCCCATCAACGTCAATTTCTTTTGCCACGCGCCTCCCGAGATCGATCCGGCGCGCGACGCCGCCTGGCGCGCGCGGCTCTTGCCGTACTACCGCGAGCTCGGCGCCGACCCCACGCCGCAGCCGGCCGCCAGCCGCGCGCCGTTCGATGACGAGCTGTGCCGCGTGGTCGAAGCGTTTACCCCCGAGATCGTGAGCTTCCACTTCGGTCTGCCGGCTCCCGAGCTCCTGGCGCGCGTGCGGGCGACCGGCGCGGTCATCCTGTCGTCGGCGACCACCACCGAGGAGGCGCGCTGGCTCGAGGCCCACGGCTGCGACGCGATCATCGCGCAAGGCGCCGAGGCCGGCGGCCATCGCGGCTGCTTCCTGGGCGGCGATCCGCTCACGGTCGCCGCGACCCAGGCCGGGACGATGGCGCTGGTGCCCCAGATCGTCGACGCGGTGGCGCTCCCGGTGATCGCCGCCGGCGGCATCGCCGACGCGCGCGGCATCGCGGCGGCCTTTGCGCTCGGCGCGGCTGCGGTTCAGATCGGCACGGCTTACCTGCTGTGCCCCGAGGCGCGGATCACGACCATGCATCGCGCCGCGTTATGCAGTGCTCAGGATAACGCTACTGCATTGACCAACGTATTTACCGGCCGGCCTGCGCGCAGCATCGTCAATCGCGCGATGCGCGAGCTGGGGCCGTGGGCCGCGGACGCGCCGGCCTTCCCGCGGGCCGGGGCGGCGCTGGCACCGCTAAAAGCCGCCGCCGAGGCGGCCGGGTCGGGCGATTTCGGCTCGCTGTGGTCGGGCCAGGCGGTGCGCGTGGCCCGACGGGAGCACGCGCTGACCGCTGGCGAGCTCACGCGTGCGCTTGCCCGTGAGA
>Ga0302323_100000382_pt1 | contig 34972 bp, 29 predicted proteins | sample Fen_T0_3_FD_201950 | JGI IMG/M metagenome (GOLD analysis project Ga0302323, IMG submission 201950) | Peat permafrost microbial communities from Stordalen Mire near Abisko, Sweden - Fen_T0_3 | ecosystem: Environmental > Terrestrial > Soil > Wetlands > Permafrost | place: Sweden: Abisko...
CGCTCGGCGCCCGGTGCGTGGGGTGCTGGCTTCGGGGCCGGCGGCAAGGGCAGTACGCTGACCACCGCGATCACCGCGAGCGCGCCAGGCAGCAACGCATGCCAACGGGACCACAGCTTGGGCTTGACGCGCTTCGGGTCGGCGCTGCCCAGCACGCTGCTGGCGCGCTCGAGCACGTGAGCCAGCGCGGGCTCCGGCCCGCCGCGCGCGGCGAGCGCGGTGGTCAAGGTTTCGTGACTATCGAGTCGCGCGTCCAGATAAAGCGCGATATCGCTCTCGGACCAGCGCTGGCGGCTGGCGAGCGCCGCCCCGACTAGCGCACCGAGCGCGCCCAATCCGGCGGACATTGGTCGCCATTCACCCCAGCGCAGCGCCCACAGGCCGAGCGCGCCGAGCGCGCCGAGCGAAAGGCCGACGCCTGCGCCGGTCAGCGCGAGCCGGCCGGCGTGACGGCGATGTACGCGCTGGGCCAGGCGCTGGAACGCGCTGCGAAAGTCGCTCTGTGCCGAATCAGCCACCAAGCTCGAGAGTTTAGCGTTCTTTCACTCCGTCGGCCAGGTGGTACGCTCCGCTCGGAACCCGCATGAACGACGCCAAAGTTACTGCGCCCGCGCTGGTAGCGCGGAAAAAGCGCGGTCCCAAGATCGCGATGCTGACGGCCTACGACGCGACCATGGCCCGCCTGCTCGACGAAGGCGGCGCGGACGTGCTGCTAGTCGGCGATTCACTGGGCATGGTGGTGCAGGGGTTGCCCAATACGCTGCCTGTGACGGTGGATGAGATTTGCTATCACGGCCGCGCGGTGGCACGCGCCACGCATCGAGCGCACTTGGTTGGCGACATGCCGTTCATGAGTTACCAATCGTCGGTCGAGCGCGCGCTCGAAAGCGCCGGGCAGCTTCTGAAAACCGGCGGCTTCGAGGCCGTCAAGTTGGAGGGAGGACAGGCGTTCGTCGAGCACGTGCGCGCGATCGTTGCGGCTGGCATTCCGGTCATGGGCCACGTAGGGTTGCTGCCGCAATCGGTGCACGCCATGGGCGGCTTTCGGGTCCAAGGCAAAGCCCAGGCCGATGCGGATCGCGTGCTAGCGGACGCGCGCGCGATCGCCGAGGCCGGCGCGTACGCGATCGTGCTCGAGGGGATCCCGAGCGAACTCGGACAGCGCATCACCGAAGCGCTCTCGATCCCGACGATCGGCATCGGGGCGGGCCCTGCCTGCGACGGACAAGTCTTGGTCTGCTACGATTTTCTGGGCATGTACCCCAGCTTGAAGCCCAAATTCGTCAAGCACTTCGCGGAGCTCGGCGCGCAAATCGTAGCTGCCACGCAAAGCTACGTGCAAGAAGTCCAGGCCGGCAGCTTCCCGAGCGCTGCGCAAAGCTTCGGCGCTCAGCCCAAGAAAGAACCGCCGCCGGAGACGGGTGCGAAGCCGGTGCTTGGCCCTCTGGCCAAAGGCTACGGCCCAGCCAGCGAGGACTCGTGACGCTCACTTTGCACCGCACGGTGGCCGAATTTCGGCAAGCGGCTCAGGCCGTGCGCAGCGCGGGCAAGCGCCTCGGCCTGGTACCGACCATGGGCGCGCTACACGAGGGACACTTGTCGCTGGTCACTGAAGCGCGCTCGCGTGCGGCTGAGGTGGCGCTGACGATCTTCGTCAATCCCAAGCAATTCGGGCCGAACGAGGACTTTGCTCGCTACCCGCGCACGCTCGAGCGCGATCTTGCGCTATGCCGCGACGCGGGCGTCTCGCATGTGTTCGCGCCGGACGCGAGCGAGATGTACCCGAAGGGCGAGCGCACGCGCGTGCAAGTGAGCGGCTTGACCGCAGCGCTGTGCGGGCCGCACCGCCCGGACCACTTCGACGGCGTGACCACGATCGTGAGCAAGCTGTTCGCGGTGGCCGGAGAATGCGTGGCGGTGTTCGGTCGTAAGGATTATCAGCAGCTCAAAGTAATCGAGCGCATGACGCGCGATCTGTTGCTACCGGTCGAGATCGTCGGTCTCCGCACGGTGCGCGACGCGGACGGCTTGGCGAAGAGCTCGCGCAACGCCTACCTCACGCCTGAGGAACGTCAGCGCGCGCTGGCCATCCCGCGCGCGTTGACCGCTGCGGTGACCGCCTTCGCGGCCGGGGAGCGTCTCATCTCTGCGCTTCATCAGCTGGCGCTAGCCGAGCTCGGTGCGGGCGGTTTGCGCCTCGACTACGCCACGCTTGCCGACGCCGACGATCTCGTACCCGTCGCGCAAGATGGCATTAGCGGTGACCGGCTGCTCTTCGCCGTGGCCGGTTTCATAGGCAAGACCCGCCTGATCGACAACGTAGTTTTGGGCGAAGATCCCGCGCCGATTGCATCCTAGAAAAACTCGACGGAGGATCGCCAGCCGATGACACAAAACGTCTCCTCCATCTCTCGCACGTCGGATTTGGGGCGTCGGTTCCCTGGCTTGTTCGTGGTCGTGGAGGGCATCGATGGCTCCGGCAGCACCACGCACGCAAAATTACTGGCCAAGGCGATCAAGACGCGCGGCGCCGAGGTCGTGCTGACCTGCGAGCCGAGCACGGGACCAATTGGTTCGCTGATTCGGCACGTGCTGGAGCGCCGCTTGTTCGTTCCGGACGCGTCGGGTCCGCGTAACTTCGATTGGTCGACGATGGCGCTCTTGTTCGCCGCTGATCGCATGGACCATCTGGACGCCACGGTGGCACCCGCCCTGCGCGCCGGGTCGGTGGTGATCAGCGATCGCTACGATCTGTCCAGCTTGGCGTATCAATCGGTCACCGCATCCAGTGGTTCTGACCCGATCCCCTGGATCCGTCAGCTCAATGTCCAAGCCTTGCGCCCCGATGTCACGATCGTGATTGACGTTCCGCCAGAGGCGGCCGAAGAGCGTCGCCGAACCCGCGGCGGCGTGGAGGAGATGTTCGACGCTCGCGAGCTGCAAGCTCGGCTGGCCACGATCTACGCTCGAGCCGAGGAGCTGGTGCCCCAGGATCGCGTGCTGCACGTGCCAGGCGTCGGGGAAGTCAGCGAGGTCGCGGCGCGCGTATTCGAGACCGTGATTTCGGCGGCCTCCGGCTTCTTTCAGGAGCTACCCTCCAGGCGCCCTGGCGCGTGAGGCCTAACTTTTTGGCCTGTACCCGGGGCTTCTGCCATATTCGGAGCACCATGCGAGGCGTAAGTCTGGTTCTGCTCGGATTGTTGGTGGGCTGCAGCGCTGCGCCCGAGGCCCCGCCGGCGGCCCCGAAAGCAGTTGCGAAAGCGCCTCTACAAAAGCCCGTCGCCCAACGCCCACCACAAGGCGCCCTCTACCGCGAGGACGTAAACGCGCTGATCGCACGGGGCTTTCCCGAGTTCTTGCAGCGCGTCGAGGTCGAACCGCGCCTGGTGGACGGCCAATTCCGCGGCTGGAGCATCGTCCAACTGAACCCGGGTGAATTTTGGAACGGGGTCGATTTGAAGCCCGGCGACATCGTGACCCGTGTCAACGATCTGCCCATCGAACGCGAGACTGAGGCCTTTGACGCGTTCGAATCGTTGAGGCAGTCGGACGCGCTGCGCGTCGCGTTTCAAAGAGGTGGGCAGAGCCGGGTCTTGGAATACAAGATCATCAGTAGGAACTGACCGGGGTCGCGCGTCGGGGGCCGTGGAAGGGACGCGCGGCGCCTTCGGCGCGCGGTGGGACTCTGTCAGCGCTTTGTAGTCTGCTCGCTGTGCCAACGTCATCGTCCGCTGCGCAGCCCGAGAGCAGCAGCGAGCAAATCGACAGAATTTCCACGATTACGAGCAAATGCGTCAGTGTCACGCGCTCGGTCGTGCAGAAAGCGTACCGTGGCCCGGACCGATTGAGCGATCGCGATCCCGCATCGCACCTCGCTCGCCGGTCCAATTCCCGTGCAAGCGTTGCCCGAAGAATCGATGACAGTCGTCGCTCGGGTCGCTCGGGTGTGAACGCGCCGCGGGCTAGTCAGCGCTCGGCGTCGCGCAGCGCGAACTTCACGATCTCGTCGAGTACGGCGCCGAAGCGTTGGCGCGTGAAGCGGGAACCGCTGGTGACCCAATCTTTGTGCAGCTTGGGCTTCTGGTCGTCGTGGAAGTGGCCCAAGATATCCAAATGGTCGGCTTCGCCCGCCCAGAGTAGCTCACCCCAGAGCATGCTCAGAGTGGGCACGATGCCGTCGTTCGATTCGCTGTTCACGTCGTGATCGATGCCTACGCGCAGGAACTCGGTCTCGCGTTGCGAGGGACGTGCATACGGATATACCTCGGATTCTTGGCTCGCGAATTGATACAGCGTGGCATAGATGGCGCCGGTGAACGCAGCGTACGGTGACCACATGCGGCGGGCGAAGCGCATCGCGCGTGGCGGCGCGGCCGCGGAAACCACGCAGCCGTAGCGGACGCGCGCGTCGAGCACGGTTGCTGCGTTGAACAGGTCCATGGCCTCCGGCATGATCTGAATGATCGCGCCTTGGTCGATGCGCACCTTGCTCAAGAAATCCGCGATCTCGCCGCGGCCATCGCGGTCGACGAAGCGCAGCACGCTGTCGGTGACGCGGCTGAACACTTTCATGTCGCCGCCGAACAGCGAGTCGATGCCGCCCACTCCGGCGACCAAGCGCGAGAAAATCGCCAGCGATGGCTCGCCGATGGTGAGCGACACCACCGTGAGCAGGCTGAGCACGTACAGCACGCGCGTGCCGGAGACCGTGGCAAAGTAGGTTGCCAGCGGCGTACCGTAATGCGGCGTGTTGATCGTTACTGCACTGACCACGCGATCGCGCCAGGCGAGTTGCTCGGGGGCCACCCCCAGGTTGACCTTGGGTGACAGCACCAAACGCACATCGAGACCTCCCGTCGAATGTCCGATCAGATGGATCGGGCCGTCATCGCTGCCCGCGCTCTTGGCCACCGTGGCGGCCAAGATGCGTGACCGGTAACGGAGCGACGAAGTCGGCGGTGCCGGCACGTCTTCGAATAGCGCTTCACAGCCAGCCTTTGCGAAACGTTGCTCGAGGCCCACGCGCACGTGTTTGAAGTAGTCGTAGCCCGCGAGATGCCCGAACCCGAACATCCCGGGCACGAAATACACTCGGTGTACGACGCGCGCCACTACGCCCAGTCCCCGAACTCAACCGGTCGAGACGGCGGAGGTGACATCGATTGGTGCCCTATACAGGTGCCCGCGCGTGTCTCGTGATTCAGGCCATGGTTTTGGGCGGACATCGCTAGATCGAGGCTCGTCAAACAATGATCAGCTCGCCGCGCAGAAATCATACTGCGTACGCACAGCATAATTTTCACCGAGCGGTGCGTCCGGAGAGCGGCTGGCCTCTTGTGCGGCGCCCTACTGGTGCACGCGGCTGGCTTCTCGTGCGGTGCTCTGGTGCACGCGGCTGGCTTCTCGTGCGGCGCTCTTGATGCACGCGGCTGGCTTCCTTGTGCCGCGCCACACTGGTGCATGCGAGCTGCCTCGAGGCAGCCAAGAAAGCGGTCAGGGGCAGGCACTAATTTGTAAATTCGACGTTCGCGCTCTGCTCGAAATCGAAGCGCACTTCACCCGCGTCGACGCTGCCCGATGCGAACGGCTCGCTATGCACCCGGTGCAGCGATACCTCACCCAGGCCGGTGCCCAGGAAGGCCGAGGCCGGCACGCTCCCTTGGCCCGCGTCGTCGCGGAAGGTGCAGCGGGTGGTGGCGCTGCCGTCCTGGGTCGTCAATTCGATGTACACGAAATCACGGCTCAAACCGGCGGTCCAGTTGAGCGCGATGGCGCTGCGTACCGGCACACTGGTCAACTCCGCGAGCGGCGTGCCGCCGACATTCACCGAGCTGAGTTGGGCCGGCGCATTTGCGTTCACGCTGAACGCGCGGAGCAGGCCTCCCGAGGCGGTCAAAGTGTAGGTCGTCGCGGCCGGCAATGGCTCGGCCGCGCGATCGCGGGTGGTATACACCACCCCGGCAATCAGATCGGTGACCGCGGGCAGAGCGCGCGTGGCGAGCGGCGCGTTAGTGGAGCTGGTGCGCAGCGTTACGTCACCTGCGTCTAGGAACTCCACCCGACCAAGCGGGCTGAGCGGCATGCTGTTGCCGCGCTCATGGTTTGGCTCGGCACACTGTCCGACTTGCGGCAGGTCGAGCCCGAAACCCGCCAGCCGCAGCATGGCGTTGGCATCGACCTCTGGCGGCGTGCGCACGAAGCCAGCGAAGGCCGCTGCGCGTGGCGTCTCGACCGAGTTCAGTACCGAACTGCGTTCGATCGTAATCAAGGCGTGGGTGCTGCTGCCCGCATCCGCCTCCGCGCTGTAGTCGACTGGCGCCACCGAGCAGGCCGCGCCGATGGCACCGAGCAGGCTGAACGCGAGCGTGGGCGCCAAACGCGACTTGACGAGCGCAAGGCGCTCGACGCCACGGAGCAACTGCCAGAGAACCTGCACCACTAGGGAAGGCTAGCATCGCTTCAGGCGCTTCAACAGCGCGCCCGTGCAACTTATCGGAACGTTTCCGTAAGGTCTTCGATTAGCAGCTAAAATTTAGCAACCAGCGCGCCGGCCGGTCGCACCGACCAGCCGTTGACCTGGGCGTCGTAGCGCGTGCCTGGTCGATCCAGCGACCCGGTAACGTGCGCGTAGTCGAGCTCGAGTTCGGCTGACACCCAGAACGGTGGGAGGCCCAGCGACATTCCGAAAATCGGTCCGAGCGCGATGCGGCTGGCGTCGAGCTCGAAGGCTGGGCGCGGGTCGAGCGAAACCGTGCCCGACCAATGGTCGAAGCTGCCCCGCAGCCCGCCCCAGACCGAAAGCAAATCCGCGTCCGTTCGGTATCCGAGCAGGACCGGCAAGTCGACGCCGATCCCGTGGGCTCCGCTCAGATCGGTGCCGGGCAGGTCGAGCGCGCTTTGGCCAAAGCCGCGGCCCGTGACGCCGAGGCCCGCGGACAGCGCGCTCTGGCCCCACTCGAAGGCGTGTCGCAGGTCACCGCGCAACGCCTGCCCGCTGTAACTCAAGCCTGCCTCGTTCGTGCCTGGAATGCCGACACGTGCGGCGACGTAGGGTGCCAGCGCCGGGCCTTCGGCGAGCGCGACCAGCACAGCGCGCGTCGAACGGCCGTCTTGCGGCGGCGCGCCGGCCGTGGGCTGCCGAGCGCTATCGAGCGCGTGCTGCGCATCGCCGAGCACGAAGCGATCGCTGACACCGACCGCGAACGCGGTGCGTCCGGGCGGCAAGGCATGGGCGGGATGTAGCAGCGGGACGCCGCCGCCGCAGCCGCTCAGCGAGGCGAGGCTGGCGCCCGCACCGACCCAAGCCAGTGCAACGAGTGAGCTATTGTTCGTGCGCGCGCCCACACCGAACGCCGGTTACTTGCGGAACCGTGAGGGGAATGTGTTGCTCGCCGCGCGCTGCTTGAGCTCTGCGTCATCGTCGTGAAGCGAAACGGCGCGGTCGATCAGCACCTGTTCGGTCTCCACGTGCTTCGGATCGGGGAGGCAGCACTCAACCGGGCAGACCGCCTGGCAGGCTTCGTGATCGTCGAAACCCACACATTCAGTGCAGAGATCAGGATCGATGATGTAAATTTCATCGCCTTCGGAGATGGCATCGTTCGGGCATTCCGGCTCGCACGCTCCGCAGTTGATACAGTCGTCTGTGATGAAAGTTGCCATTGCCCGGGTTTTGCGCTGGATTGAAAGGGGGAGGGCCGATCGAGGCCTTCGGAGGCCGAAGGTACGAATGGCCTGGCGGGCGTGTCAACTTCGAGTAGAGTCGCGGCCGCCCGATGCTTCGTAGCGATGATAGCGCGTTTTCGAGTGGTTTGCCGTTCACCCGGTGGGCAAGGCTGGCCATGGGTCTGGCTACGGTCACGGGCGCTCTCGCGCTCGGCTGTACGCCCCAGATTGGCGATAAGTGCACCGTCTCGACCAATTGTTCCACGACGGGGGACCGCCTGTGTGACGTGACGCAGCCCGATGGCTACTGCACGACTTTCAATTGCGAGCCCGGCAAGTGCCCAAATGATTCGGTGTGCGTGAACTTTGGCACGACACTATCGTCGGTCCAGGGTTGCGCCCCGAGTCAGAAGAATTCGCCGTACCAGCGCTCGTTCTGCATGGCCAGCTGCGGCGCGGATTCTGATTGTCGAAGCGGCTACAGATGCCTCGCGCCGACCGACTTCCATGCCGTCTTGGCCGAGCACTCGAGCGGCAACCGGGTGTGCGCGGTCCCGCCCAACCCGGTGCCGACCACCACTTCGAATCAGGTCTGCCTCGGCTCCGACGCGGGCGTTGTGCCGGCCGAGGGCGGTTCGTCGTCTACCGCTGGCGGTGGTGCGGGTGCGCCCCAGGCTGGCGCTGCGGGCGATGGCGGCTCCGGTGCGCTCGAGGCTGGCGCTGCGGGCGATGGCGGCTCGGGCGGCTCGGGCGGCTGAGCAGGGTGCGGCGGACGGCTGAGCGGGGCGGCTCGCGCGTGCTTTGCTGCTAAGCTCGCCTGCGATGTTCGGCATTCGCTCGTTGCCGCGGACGCTCGAAGCGGCCCTGCGCGACTTGGGGCATGCCAAGAACGAAACCCGTATTTCGGCGCTCCGCGATCTGGTGCGCTTGACCGCGACGGACGCGCGCCCGCGTGCACTCGGTGCGCTGTGTGATGTGCTCGGCAGCGACGCGGATTTGCACGTTCGAGCGGCGGCGGCCCTGGCCTTGGGCGATGCGGACGCCAAAGAGTCGCGCGAGGCGTTGCTGTGCGCTGCGCGCAGCGCGCCACTCCAGGTGCGGGAGATGGCGATCGCCGCGCTCGGCGAAATCGCCGAAATCGGGGAGCCCGGCGATCCGGAAATCCGCGCCTTGCTCGAAGAGGCGCGCGCCGACCTTGCCCCCGAGTTGCGCTTTCAGGCCCTGATTGCGCTCAATCGTGTCGCCCGCGCCAGCTTACTTTCCCGCCTTGTCGATGCCAGCCGTGATTTGGACGCCGAAGTCCGGCAAATCGCCTTTCGTCTGGCGGAAGAGCAAGTGCTGGCCGATGGTGCCGCGCTGCCCGAACCACTTCGGCAACGTGCGCGCGCCGCGCTGCGCGACGACGCGCCGAGCGTGCGCCTCGCCGCCGCGATCCTACTGGCGCGGGTGGGGGATGCCTCTGGCGCGGATGTGATCAAGGACGTCGTCGAGCGCAAGGATCGCGTCGCCTCGTTGGAAGACGAGCAAGCCGCGATCGAGCTGTGCGGGGAGCTTTCGATCAGTGACGCGCGGCCCGCACTGACTCGGCGCGCGTTTGGCTTTTTTGGATTGTTCCGCGATCCCCTGGCCTGGCACGCGCGGGTGGCCCTGGCGCGGCTCGGCGATGAACAAGCCAAGACCGCCATTTTACGCGGGCTCGCCGCGTTCACGCGGGACGCGCGCACGATCGCCGTGGCGGCGGCGGGCCGCGCTCGCCTGCGCGAGGCGCGCCCGATCCTACGCGGCATGACCGCCGCGCAGGCCGATCCCGAAACAGTGGCCGAAGCCTTGGCCGAGCTAGAAACCGCTCCATGACGTTGATCCCGCTCCCCTTGCAGCTCCAGTTCTATCGTGCCCTGTGCCGCATTCGCGGCTTGGATGAGCGCATGCAGGCGTTGCAGCGCCAGGGGCGAATCGGCTTCTACGGGACTTGCACTGGCCAAGAGGCGGTACCGGTCGCGCTCGGTTTTGCCCTGCAGCACAGCGATTGGCTGTTTCCAGCGCTGCGCGAGAGCTCGGTGCTACTCGTGCGCGGGTTTCCGCTGGTCAGCTACCTGGCTCAAGTCTTCGGCAACGAACGCGACGTACTGAAGGGGCGCCAAATGCCGAGTCATATGAGCGGTCGCTCGGCCAACGTGGTGTCTTGGTCGAGCTGCATCGGTACCCAGCTGACTCACGCGGTGGGCGCCGCGTGGGCAGCGAAGATGCGCCGCGAGAGCATGGTCAGCGCCGCCTGCTTGGGCGACGGCGCTACGAGCTCGGCCGATTTCCACTCGGCTATGAATTTCGCGCAGGTTTTTCGCGTGCCGTGCGTGTTCGTGTGCCAGAACAACCAATGGGCGATCAGTACGCCGGCCGCGCGGCAAAGCAACACCGCGACTTTCGCCGAGCGTGCTTTGGCCTACGCTATGCCCGCCGAGCGCTTGGACGGCAATGACGTATGCGCGCTTTATCTCGCCTTCCAACGCGCCGCCGAGCGTGCCCGCGCCGGCCACGGCCCCACGTTCCTCGAATGCGTGACGTATCGCGTCGGGCCGCACTCGACGAGTGACGACCCCACGCTCTATCGCAGCGAGGCCGAAGTCAGTGAGTGGCGCGCACGCGATCCGATCGCGCGCTTGGCTCGTTCGCTCGAAGCGCAGGGCGCCCTGGACGCTGCCCGCGGCCGGGCCCTGGACGACGAACTGAGTGCCGAGCTCGACGCGGCACTAGCGGTCGCGGAAGCGGCCCCGCCGCCGCCGCGGGCCTCGCTTTTCGACGACGTGTATGGCGAACTTCCGCGGCATTTGCTCGAACAACGGAAAGAGTTGTTCACGCCCGCGAAACGATTTGCGCATTCTGACCTCCCAGGTGTCCCCGACAAACCCTTGTGAAGTAACAAAACAAGCGTTACATCACGCGGCGAAATGGATCAATTCGACGCCATCGTGCTGGGCGGCGGCCCCGGCGGTTACGTGTGTGCCATCCGGCTCGGTCAGCTCGGACTGAAGGTGGCCTGTATCGAGGAAGAAGAGTACGGCGGGGTGTGCCTCAATTGGGGCTGCATTCCATCCAAGGCGCTCATCTCCAACGCGCACTTCCTCGAGAAGGCCAAGCACATTGCTGACTTCGGCATCACGGTCGGTGATCTCAAAGTCGACGTCGACAAGATGCAGGATTGGAAGGGCGGGGTCGTCAAGAAGATGACCAGCGGCGTGCGTTCGCTGCTCAAAGCCAACGGCGGCGAGATGATCGAAGGTCGCGGTAAAGTCGTTGACCCCAAGACGATCGAAGTCACGCTGAAATCGGGCGAGAAGCGCCGCGTCACGGCGACCAAGGGCGTGGTCATCGCCACCGGCTCGGCCACCATTCAGGTGCCTGGTTTCGAGTTCGACGGCGAGCGCGTGATTGGCGCCCGCGAAGCGGTCAGCCTGCGCAAGATCCCGAAGCGCTTGGTCGTGATCGGCGGCGGCGTGATTGGCCTAGAGCTCGGTATGGTTTACCAGTCCTTCGGCGCCGAGCTGACGGTGGTCGAGCTCACGCCTAGCCTGCTCCCCGGCGTCGACCCGGATTGCGTGAAGGTAGTCGAGAAAAAGCTAGAGAAGCGCGGCGCCAAGCTGTTGAAGAACACCCGCGCCGAACGGCTTGAAAAGACCGAAAGTGGCGTGACCGTGATCGTCTCGAACGAGGGCAAGGAGCAACGCATCGAATGCGACGTGGTGCTCGTGGCCGTCGGCATGAAGCCGCGTTCTCGTGGCGTCGGTCTGGAGGAGATCGGCGTCGAAATCGATCAGCGGGGCTTCGTCAAAACCAACGAGTTTTGCGAGACCAACGTCAAGGGCGTGTACGCCATCGGCGACGTGAGCGGTCAGCCCATGCTCGCTCACAAGGCCTCGAAAGAGGGGGAGGTCGCGGCTGAAGTGATCGCCGGCCACCACGCAGCCAAGGATTGGGTGACCGTGCCCGGCATCATCTTCACCGATCCGGAGATCGCCACCGCCGGCCTGACCGAAGCGCAAGCCAAGGAGCAGGGCTACGCGATCAAGGCCGGCAAGTTCCCGTTTGCCGTGCTCGGGCGCGCCGTCACCATTGGCGAGACGGACGGCTTCGTAAAGGTGGTCACGGACACGAAGTCAGGCCGCATCCTCGGCATCCACATCGTCGGGCCGTCGGCCAGCGATCTGATCAGTGAAGCGGTGTTGGCGATCGAGACGGTGGCCACCGCGGAAGACATGGCGCTCTCGATCCACCCGCACCCGACCCTGGGTGAGGCGTTGATGGAGGCGGCGGCAGCATCGCTCGGTCACGCCATCCACATCGTGAATCGCTGAAAATACTGGAAATGCCAGCTTGGGTGCACGAGCTGCCGTTCCAGCCCCGAAAAATACGCCAGACAACGGTACGTCCCCAAGCGCCGATACGCTATATTGCGCGGCATGGGTGGCTTACCATTGCGACGGCATCAAGGGTTCGGGGCGCTGGCGTTGGCTCTACTTTCGGGTTGCGGGGCACGCAGCTCCACGCTCGATCCCGAAGCCTACACGGTTGAGCCCAACCTGCCGGCCAGTGGGTCGACGGGCAGCCCGGCATCCGGTGCCGGCGGCGCGGGATCGAAGGGCAGCGGCGCCGCCCCCTCGGGAACCGGGACTGGCGGCAAAGCTGGAGGCCCGGCGACTGGCACGGGAGCCGCGGGTGGCAGCCCCGCGGGCGGCACCCCCGCGGGCGGCGCCTCGATGGGCGGCACGGGCGGATCCTCGACGGGCGGAGCGGCTGGGGCCGGCGGCGCAACTCAGGCTGGCGCAGCCGGAGTTGACCCTTACGTTTACAGCAGATGCACCAACTACTGCAGCGCCACCACGCAGGGTCGTTGCCCAACCAGTGTTTCGCTCGGTGAGTGCCTGGGGTCTTGCGTGACCGAGGTGAGCAGCCGAAGCCCGGAGTGTCAAAAAAACGCGGCAAGCTTGCTCGACTGCCTGACGGCTGCCTACCAGAACAGCAATAGCTGCAGCCAATTCGACGAACTGGCTTACGCAAAATGCTCGGGTTGGGCCGCGTCCTACCAGGGCTGCGCCGACTATCCGGCGCCCACCCCCGTACCGGACCCGTCCCCGGCGCCCACCTGCTCGAGCTCGGGCAATAGCAGCAACGGCAGTTGCTCCTTAGATGTGAAGTGCGACAACGGCGCGTACTACTCCGTGCGCTGTTATGAGGGGAGTCCGGCTCAAAGCAACTGCTCGTGCAAGGCTAGCTTGCCGGGCGGCCCCGGCGTCGGCGTCGTTGGCTTCAACCTGAACGAAAGCGTGACCTTCGCTTGCTACGACAGCTTGGCGACCTGTGGCTTTCCACAGATCGGCCCTCAATAGCGTCAGAGCACCGCTCGCGTGCGGCATCGGACACCCTTCGGAAACCACGGCGTGAAGCGGGCAGCGTAGCCTACTCGTGAGTGGCTCGGCGCCCGTGCCGAGCCGCGTTGCTTGGTGCGACTGAAGAAGGAGCGTTCACGATGGCATGGCGTCAGCGCGTGGTCGTGGTCGGGGCCGGTTTTGGCGGTATCGCCGTAGCTCGGGCATTGCGCAAAGAGCGCTTCGATGTGTTGCTCATCGATCGCAACAACCATCACGTCTTTCAACCGCTCCTGTACCAAGTTGCAACATGCGCGCTCTCCCCCTCGGAGATCGCCTTTCCGATCCGCTCGATTTTCGCCTCCCAGAAGAACGCGGAGGTGCTGTTCTCCGAAGTGCAGAGCGTCAACCTGAAGGGCCGCCGCATCGAGACGTCCACCGGACCAATCGATTATCACTTTCTGGTCTTGGCGGCCGGAGCCAGGAACAACCACTTTGGCCACGACGACTGGGTGGACATCGCAGTGGGTTTGAAGACATTGGACGACGCGCTGGAGATCCGCCGCCGCGTGTTAGTCGCGCTCGAGGTGGCCGAACAAGAGACCGCAGATCTGCGACGCCGTGAGCTGCTCACCTTTTGCGTCATTGGCGGCGGCCCCACCGGCGTGGAGATGGCCGGCGCGCTGAGTGAGCTGTCACGCACCTTGGTCGGCCGCGATTTTCGTCACATTCGCCCCGAAGAGATCACCGTGATCTTGCTAGAAGGCGGACCCACAATCTTGAGCACCTTCAGTGAAGTGTCACGCGCGCGCGCGGTGAAACAACTGAAAAAGCTGGGCGTGGAGGTACAGACCGGGGCCAAGGTGACCGCCATCGAACACAACTCGGTGACCATCTTGCGCGGCGATGGCAATCCTCAAATCATCCCCGCTGCAAACGTCGTTTGGGGCGCCGGTGTGCGCGCCTCGGCCCTGACAGCCACGCTCGGAGTGCCGCTCGACCGCGGCGGACGGATCATCGTCGACCGCTCGCTGAACGTGCCCGGCTACGACGAAGTGTTCGCGATTGGCGACCTGGCCGCATGCACCAACCCCGACGGTAGTCCGGTGCCAGGCGTCGCCCCGGCTGCTGCGCAAGCCGGCCGCTTCGTCGCCGACCAAATCGTGCGTCGCATCCGGGGCTTGCCGACCAGCGAGTTCCGCTACGTAAACAAGGGCAATCTGGCCACCATTGGCCGCAGCGCCGCGGTTGCCGAACTCGGCGGTGCCAAGCTCTCCGGCTTCGTCGCCTGGGTGCTCTGGCTCGCCGTGCACGTCGCATTTCTGATCGGCTTTCGCAATCGCTACATCGTGCTCTTTCAATGGGTCTGGCACTACTTCACCAACCAAGGCGGGGCCCGCCTGATCACTGGCACGCGCAACCCGCACTCTGGTTGGCCCTCCCAACCCCGCCGCTTGGCTAAGTCCATGCCGAGCCGAGCGCCCGCACTCGATACCTGAGAAAAGAGGGGCGCTCGCGATCCAGCAGCGCAGCTCGATCCACGGGGACAGTTCCGCGCGTGGACACCTCAACCGCAATAGGCGCGACCGACAATCCGGCCAAGCTCGAGGCAGTTGCATTCCCGACGCTCGACCTGGTAGCCGTCTTTACACGACACGAGAGTCGTGTCGCCGTCGCAGTAGTCGCGCGCAATCTCGGTCCCGCAGCTCGGATCGGGCGCGTCCGAAAGCACGCACCCGACTCCCGCGAGACAGACTTCGGGACAGATCGCATCTTCGACCGCAAAGCCAAGGGTACAACTCAAGAGTGCCTTCCCATTGCAGGTCGAAGACGAGTTGCTCGTGTCGCTGGCGCATCTTGGATCGGGAGCGCTGCCGAGGGCGCAGAACGCGCTGCCGCTCGCGGCAACACATTGCGTTCCGGCGTCGCATTTCCGCTCTGCGGTGCGGTAACCGGATTGGCATTCGATGGGCCCGTCTGCACTACACGAATTTGCGCCGACGCAATCGGGGTCGGGCACGCTGGACAGAGCGCAGAATGGAAAGCCATCGTCGGATTGGACGCAGGCGACCGCGCATTGTTCGTACTCCCAGGTTCGATGGCAGCCGACATCGGAACAGGGTGAGACACAGCTGACGATCGTGGCCCCCTCGCAATGGCGTCTCTCCTCCTCGCAATCACGACGCTCGCAACCCGAGGGCAGCGCGATGAGTCCGACGAACACCAGTAGCAGGCACGAGCTCGCCCCGCCCCGAAATCTCAATTGGACTCCCAGCATGCTGAGGACTCAAAAGCACAAAACGTGCCGTTTACCAAAACAAGCCATGTCGGGCTCGGGGCCAAGCGCCGATGTGAGTCCAGGAACACAGCTGTGAATACCGCTCACCCGCCTCAGCAAACGCTCAGGTCCCGATGCGGATTTTCTTTTTCAGCGCAGAAAGCTCGTCGTCCACTTCGGACTTGGCCGGCGTAGCGGGGTCCGAGCCCGCGCCGCTCTCGAGCGCGCGGAATTTGGCTTCCACTTCGGCGGGCGACATGCCGGTCGGACCGGGCGGGGCGAGCGCGGCGTCCACTTCGCTCTGAGCGACGATGGTGTGCTCCGCGGTTTCGATCTTGTCTTCCATGCGCCGGAATTCGTCGAACGCGCCCGTGCCGCTGCCGACCTTACCGAGCGATTCCACTCCGCCTCCTGCCTTGACCTGCTGCGCGCGCACGGCGATCGTACCTTTGCGAAGCTCGAATTCTTTGACTTTGCGCTCCATGCGCTCGAGCGCTTCTTTCATCTCCAGCGCGGCGGCGCGTTGGTCACCGCGTTGCGCCTCCGCGCGATCGCGCTCGCCCACCGCGCGCCGCTTCTGTAGTAGCGCCTCCCGCGCGAGGCCGTCGTCATCGTTTCGCACCGCGAGTTCCGCGCGGCCGCTCCATTTTTCGACCTCGTGATCGAGCTCTTCGACCTTTTTCTTGAGCTGCTTCTCGGAGGCGACGCCACTGACCACTTCCCGGCGTGCCGCTACGATCTGCTCACGCATTTCGAGCAGGGTCTGGTCCAGGCTTTTCCGCGGATCATCCGCCTTATCGATTAAGGCGTTGAAGTTGGCGGACATGACTTGCGCGACACGGGCGAAAATCCCCATGCGTGAAACATGCCACGGCTAGCGGCGAAGCTAGTAAGATCTTGCGCCTCGCTGGTTCCGAACCGACAAATTGGCACGAAACGCGGCGCGGAAGCCTACGGAGTCACCGCCGCTCCAGTGTCGGGCTTGCCCCCAGCCTGCCAAATTTCCCTCAAGATTTCCGCGACCGCCTCATAAAGCACCTCCGGGATCTCGTCGCCGATTTCGAGCTCGTTGAGCGCGCGAGCGACGGGCACGTCGCGCACGATCGGGACGCCGTAGGCACGCGCGGCTTCGATGATCAGTTTTGCCATCTCACCCTGTCCCTGCGCGATTATGGATGGAGCGAGCTCCTCTTCTTCGTTGTACTTGAGGGCGGTAGCTAAGTGCGTTGGGTTCACGATCACCACGCTGGCAGTTTTCAGGGCGCCGAGAGTGGCGCCCGTGAGGGCTTCTTGGTGCGCGCGACGGCGCGCGGACTTCAGTGCTGGGTCGCCTTCTGATTCACGATGCTCGCGTTTGACTTCGTCCTTGCTCATGCGGTGGCGTTGAAACCACGCGCGCCGAGTGAGCAGTAGATCCAACAAGCCGAGTGAAATACCGACCACGGCGGCAAACCATGCCACTTTTCCGGCAACGCTTGCGGCAAGCACGGCTGCCGCGCGCGCGTTGCCGATCGACGACGCGAAATCAGCAGCGTGGGACCCAAGCTGACGCAAGGCGAAATAGCTGACCAAGGCCGCCGCGAAAAGCGCTCGCGCAATGCCCACCACTCGCTGCCAAGAAAACAGGTTCTGAAGGCCAGTGAACGGATTCAAGCGGTCGAGGCTGGGAGCCAGCTTCTTTGCGCTGATCGCGCCGCCAGTCTGCACGAAGCTTGCTGCAGCGCTGGCGACGGCTGCGACCGCCAGCACCGGTAGACTGATGCTCAAGACGACGCGGGCAATGGTCGCTGGCGACGCGGGTTCGCGCGGATGGTAGAGCGCGGCGGACAACAGTGCCCCCGCCTGTTCGGTGGCGAGCGCCACCACCCCGCCAATCACGGACAATGCCGCGATGAACCCCACGCTTTGTGACAGCGCGGCCGAAATCGGGCTATCCCCGTCGCGGCGGACCTTGGCTAGACGCTTGGGCGTGGCTTGTTCGGTCTTGTCGCTCATCGCGCGTGGGTTCGTTCGCTAGTGTTTGCGACTCATCGGTCAGGACCGAACGCGAGTTTCCGTATTCCGAGCCAGTCTTTTCGTTCTCTAGAACAAATAGGGCAAGCCGCGACCGCCGGTCAGCTTCCAAGCCGCAACTGTCTGCTGGATGATCGGCGCGCGGATCACCGCCGGCGGGTGGGTGTTCTGAAACGCGAACAGCACATCGGCCGCGCTGAATTGTTCCAGCGCAGCAAAGAACTGCATCGTGACCAGCGCGCCGCCCTCGGTAAGGTGATAGCCGGGGCGCCGAAAGCCCATGGTCATCAGCGTGTTGGTGCCGGAGGCGTCTGCGGCGATTTCGTTCGGTTGGTTGAACAAGGGGACGGTCCCCGAGAGCGCCTGGCCGAGTTCGGCGAGGGGCAATTGACCAGCCGAGGTGCACGGCAAATGTCCCAGGTAGTGATGGGCCAACTCGTGGCCGAGTACGAAGCCAATTTGCTCTTCGAGCAGCTGGTGTTGACGCAGGACCTTTCGACCGTCGGCCTGCTGCGTGACGTCGAAGAAGCCGGCGGGCGGCTGCACGATCGGGCGATTGGGTTTTTGCTGTTGCACGATCAGCTGGATGTAATCAGTCAGCTTGTGCGTGCCGAAGGTCTCGTCGGTGGCGCGCGCCTGGCTCAGGTGCGCTTCGATGTCGAGCAGGCCGTCGGTGATGGCCATGGCTGCGTGGCCGCCCGAGGTGCAGGTGGCAAAGGCGTTTACGTCCCCCGGCGTGCTGTCTACGACCAACGGGATCCCAGCGACACGCTGCTGTTGCGTGGCGGGCAAGGTGGCGACCAGCTCGTTCAACAAGGACTGCGCCTGGCCGCGCAAGTAGCCAACGTCCACGGCGTTGATCGGATCGTTCAGGACCGACGCCACGGCGACGCCGGGCGCGGGCAGGGCAGCGGATTGCCCGGCCGGCAACGGGCTCGTGGTTTGCCCCGTGGGCGCGGGCCCGGTGGGCGGCGCTTGCTGTGGGTACTGCGCCGGATAGCTGGTTTGCGAGCTGCCACTGGAACAGGCGAAAGCCGGCAAAACGACGACTGCGAGGGCGCAGCCGGCCATGAAGCTCGAGGGACGACTAGGAACGCGCGACGGCATTTCACTGAGCATAGCAATCCAAGTTGTGCGGCGCGCAGAAATTCCTGTGGTGTTTTGCCCCGATTCTGCGCAGCGCCGACGCACCCGCTGGGTTAGGCTGCGTCCGCGTGACGAATACCGAGCTCGTGTCCGTGCCGGATCCCGGCGAGCCTCTCGTGGAGGGCAATCTGGTGCGCCTTTTGCGCAACGGCTCGGCCGCGTACCCGGAAATGCTGGCCGCGATTGCCTCGGCCGAGCAACAGATCTTGCTCGAGATGTATTGGTTCGGGTCGGACACTATCGGCCAAAAGTTCGCGGCCGCGCTGGGAGCTGCGGCAAGGCGAGGCGTAGAAGTGTCGATCATCTTCGACGCCGTGGGCTCGGTTGGCGCAAGCTACGAGATGTTCGCCGAGCTCGAGCGCGCGGGCGCTCAGGTGATCGAGTTCAACCCCATCGCGCCTTGGAAGCGACGCTTCCGTCTGTCCAAGCTGACGCGCCGCGATCACCGAAAGATCCTGGTCATCGATGGCAAAACCGGCTTCACCGGCGGCATCAACATCGCCGACTATTGGTTGCCACCCGACGACGGCGGCGCGGGTTGGCGTGACGATATGCTGCGCATCGAAGGTCCCGCGGTCGCTGGCCTGAGCGATTGCTTCGCGCGGGTATGGACGCGTTTGCGCGGCCGCACGCTGCGCCTTCCCGACGCCCTTTTGCAGCCACCGATATTGGTGCGCTCGCGCCGCACACATTTGCCCGCGATTCGCATTTTGGGGCAGGACTTCTTGCGCACGCAACGCCAGATCTCTCGCGCCTATTTGCACTATTTGCGTCGCGCCGAGCGGCGAATCTTCATCGCCAATTCCTACTTCGTGCCGGACCGGCGCGTACTGCGCGCGCTGGCCAAGGCCGCGCGCCGTGGGGTCGACGTGCGCATCATCGTGCCGGGTCAGAGTGATGTCGACATCGTGCGTCACGCGAGCCGCGCGGTTTGGGGACGGCTGCTGCGCGCCGGAGTGCGCATCTTCGAGTGGGACGAGAGCGTGCTACACGCCAAGACCGCCGTGGTCGATGGGCTGTGGAGCACGGCCGGCACGTTCAACTTCGACTATATGTCGCTGCGCGTGAACCTCGAGGTCAACGTCAGCGTGCTGGATGCGCGTTTCGCGGGCCGGCTGGAGGCTTCGTTTCTGGAAGACTTCGAGCTCTGTCGTGAAGTCTTGGCGGTTGACTTTCGCTTTCGCCCGCTCGGCCAGCGGCTGCTGGAGTTTCTGGCGTATCGGTTGCGAAAATTCTTGTAGCTCTGCATAGGCCCAGGCGCGCACCGCAGAATGGGGCTAAGCTCACTCGGCCAGTGCCTTCGCGTACGCCTTTAGCCGACTTGGAATTTCGCACTCACGAGCGCATCTCGAGCATCGGCGCGAGCGCTTGGCGCATGCTGGCGGGTGAAGATTGCCCGCCATTCCTCCGCTACGAGTGGCTCTCCGCGTTGGAAGACACGGGCTGCATCGACCCTTCGCGCGGCTGGCTTGCGATGCACGTGGCAGCCTACCGCGAAGGCGAGCTTTTGGCCGTTGCGCCTGCATACGTGAAGGGAAACAGCGAGGGCGAGTTCGTTTTCGATCATTCTTTCGCGCGCTACGCGCAGGGCAACCTGCGTATCGACTATTACCCGAAGTTGGTCGTGGCCGTGCCGTTCACTCCTGCAACGGGGCCGCGCGTGCTGATCAAAGCGGGCGTCGACTCAGCCGCCATCGTGCGCGGCTTCGCTCGGGCGTTGCCGCAGGTCGCCGAGCGCATCGGTGCGTCGGGTTGCCATGTACTGTTTCCCGAACAGGCGCAGGCCGAGGCCTTCGAGGCGGCAGGTTATCTGCCGCGGCACGGCTTGCAGTACCATTGGCGCAACGCTGGCTATCAGACCCTGGACGATTTTCTGGGTCGCTTCAGCTCCAAGCGCCGCAATCAGATCCGCCGGGAGATGCGCGAGATGCGCGACCGGCAGATCGAGCTGTCGGTGCTCACTGGCGATAGCTTGCGGCCCGAGCGCGCCGATTTCATCTTCGACTTCTATCGCTCGACGGTCGAAAAATTCTTCTACGGTAAGCAATACCTCAACCGAGCGTTCTTCGAGCAGGTATGCCAGACGATGCCCGAGCAGCTGCACGTGGTCGTCGCCAGTGACGCGGGCTCCAAGAAGCCGATCGCGGGGGCGTTCAACTTGCTCGGTAAGCGGGCCTTGTATGGTCGCTATTGGGGAGCGCTCGAGGAGCGCCCATTCATGCATTTCAACGTTTGCTTTTATCGCGGCATTCAGGAGTGCATCGAGCGCGGGCTTTCGCTGTTCGAGCCGGGCGCTGGCGGCGAACACAAGCTTTCGCGGGGCTTCGAGCCTTCTCGCACCTTCAGCGCGCACTCCTTTCAGGACCGCCGCCTGACCGCCGCCGTAGCTGAATTCCTGGAGCGCGAACGCATGGCTATTGCGCAGCACCTCTTGGAGTCCCAATCTGAGTCGGGGCTGAGACCAATCGGATGAATTGCCGGAGTCTCGCCCGGCGCTTGACAACCTCACCACTCCGCGGCACGACTTCGGGGCAGTGACTCGCGCGCTCCGGTTTTTGGCTCTGATCACGGCGTTGTTCGTCGTGACGGTGCGTTGCTTGAGCGGCTTTCCGTTGGCGGCGACGTGCGTTGCAGCGCTTGCGGCCGGCGCGACCGAAGCCTGCCCGGCCTCCGATCAGCCCGGGGAGCAAGACACGCTCGCCCCCGTCGCCCTCGATGATTTGGACGATGACGTCGACCCCGTAGTCGCGCCGTCACCGCTGCGCATTCGGCTGCTGACTGAGCGCGAGCCCACCGGTGCTGACTGTGGCGCTTTGGTGGCCGCGCGCGCGTTGCCGAGCCACGCCCCCAGTCTCGAGCGCCCTCCGCGCGTCTGAGTGTTGCCGTGCTCTCCGGGTTTGGCGCGCTTTTGGCGCGCAGAACGCGGCTGGCACGAATCGAGGCAGGCGCCCGCAGCCGTGCGGCGCCTCGCCATTGACACCTCCCGCAACGCTGGCGTGCCTGTTCCGTAACCGAACGGCGCGTAACGATTCCTTCGCCCACCTTTATTCCCCGGAGGCTCTGCCTTGAAGTCCAGTTTCAAGAGCGCCCTCGCGTCTCTTCTGTGTGTCGCGTGTGCAGCCGTCTCGAGCTGTTTCGTGACCCGTCAGGCTTACGCAGCTGTTCCGCTCTCACTATCTCTTCCCGATGCCTTGGCGCGTGCCAAGTCATCTGGTCCCGAAGTCACGCGCGCCCGTTTTGCCGCGCGTGAAGCCGACGCACGGCGAGTGGGGGCTGGTCTCGTCATGCCTCAAAACCCCCGCCTCGCGCTAGACGCTCGCCCGCTGATCAGCGGCGGCTCTGGGAACATGGGCTACGGCGCTACTTTGGATTTTCTGTTCGACGTCGGGGGCGCCCCGCGCGCCCGCGTGCGTGAAGCCGCGCGCTTCTTGGCCGTGGCCCAGGCGGAGCTTGCCATGTCACGCACTTCGGCCCGAGTGCGCGCCCTGCGCGGTTACGTCAGCGCGCAAATCGCCGAGTTGCGCATCTCCGAGGCCGACGCGGCACTGGTGGTGTCACGGCGCGTGCTCGATGCGACTCAGCGCCGAGTCAATGCCGGCGCCGGTTCGGAGCTCGACGCTTCGTCTGCTCAGCTGCAGGTGGCCGAGCTGGAAGCAGCACGCATGGCCTTCGAACGCGATCGAGCCACAGGCGAGATGGATTTGCGTGACGCGCTCGATCTCGAGTCGGATGTCCCGCTGACGCTGACCAGCTCCGTGATTGACTTGCCGCAGGTCGGTGACGTCAACGCGCTCTTGCAACGCGCGCTCACGACTCACCCCCAATTGAAGGCGATTCAGGCGCGCGTTGCCATGTGGAGTGCGACCGAAGAGCGGCTGCGCGCGGAGCTGTTTCCCAAACTGGGCTTCTATGCCGGCGTCGACGCGGCTCCACTTTCTCCAACGTACGGCGTGCTCGGGTTGAGCGTCGAGCTGCCCGTTGCGCAGCGTAACCAGGGCCTACGCGCGCAATCGGCTCGCGCCCGTGAGAGCGCCGCGGCGGATCTCGAGCTCGAGGCCCGGCTCTTGCAACGCGCCGTGGTAGCCGCTCTAAGCAGCTACGAGTCGAGCCGCCGGGAACTCGACCGACTCAGCTCGCAGGCGGTACCTGCCGCTGAGCGCACGCTCTCTTTTGCCGAAGCCGGCTTTCAAGCTGGGCGCTTCGACGTTTTTCGTTTACTGGCCGCGGCGCGTGATTCGCTCAGAGTTCGAGCGAGTCGCATCGACGCTATCGAAGCGGCCTGGGTCGCGCGCATCGAACTCGAGCGCGCTGTCGGTGGAGAGGTAAAGTCATGAAAAATCTGGCGCAACGGTTGGCGGTCATCGCATTCGGAATCGGCCTGACTTCCGCGGCGGTGATTTATTTCACGCACTCCGAACCCAAGGCAAGCGCGCAGCCCAAAGGGGAAAAGCGCGATGTGCCGTACATGGACGGCAAATGGATTCGGTACTCTCCGGACTTCGCCAAACGCCAGCAAATCGAATTCGCGGCGGCAGCCGAGGGCAGCCTGAAGCCGATGATCAGCGTGACCGGCACGGTCACTTTCGATCCGGAGCGCGTGGCGGCGGTCGGTTCACGCATCGCGGGCCGCGTCAGTCGGCTATACAAGATCGAAGGTGACATCGTGAAGGCCGGCGATTTGCTGGCTGAAATCGAGAGCGCGGATCTGGGGCAGGCGCAAGCCTCGGTAATCGCTTCGCGCGCTCACGCCGAAGCAGCGACGACCAACGAAAAGCGCGAGGCGGAGCTAGCGGAGGCCAAGATCTCCGCCCACCGCGACGCCGAGCTGGCCAAGGCGCAAGCCGTCTCGGCGCGGGCGGATCTCACGGCCGCCGAGCAGCGTGTGCGCGCGCTGGGCGGTACCCTCGACGGCGCGACCGGTGTGTTGCGCTTGACGACGCCGATCGCCGGCCGCGTGATCGAGCGCAACGTGACCCGTGGCCAATCGGTGGAAGCGACCCTGACCGCGTTCCGCGTCGCCGATCTCAATCGCGTCTGGGTCGAACTGGCCGTCTTCGAAGGTCAATTGAGTGCGATCCACAACGGCGACGCAGTCGATGTCGTGGCCACCACGGCCGGCGACCAACCCGTGCACGGCATCGTGGCCTACGTCGGAGACGTGATCGATCTGGACACCCGGACCGCGCCGGTGCGCATCGTGGTCGAACACCCTGAATCTCGGCTGCGCCCGGGCCAATCGGTGTCCGCTACGATCCACACCTCGGCGCCGGTCTCGAGCGCGATTTCGATCCCGCTGAGCGCCGTCACCAGCGTCGACGGCAAACCTACGGTGTTCGTTGCTCACGACGAGTTGTCCGTAGAGCCACGCGCGATCGTACTCGGCGCCCAAGACGGTGACCGCGTTGAGGTGGCACGAGGACTCGAGCGCAGCGATCGGATTGCTGTCAGCGGTGTCTTCGCACTCAAATCGGAGATTTTTCGCTAGATGCTGAAGTATTGCGTCGAGACGTCCATCCGTCTCAAGTGGGTGATGCTGGTGCTACTGATCGTGCTGATGGGCGCGGGTGGCTTCGCGCTGAAGACCTTGCCGATCGACGCCGTGCCCGACGTTTCAACGGTACAGGTCGCGGTCTTGACCGATGCGCCCGGACTCTCGCCGGTCGAAGTCGAGCGCGGGCTCACGTTCCCGCTCGAGACGGCGTTGAACGGTATGCCGAAATTGGTCGAGCTGCGCTCGGTATCCCGTTCGGGTTTGTCCGCGGTTACCGCGATCTTCAAGGACGACGTAGATATCTGGCTGGCGCGTCAAATGGTGCTCGAACGCGTGCGCTCGGTCGAAGGTGATTTGCCGAAGCTGGCGGGCAAGCCGCAGCTTTCGCCGGTCTCCGGCGGTTTGGGTGAGATTTTTCAGTTCGTGGTGCGCTCGGCCACGCACTCGCCGATGCAACTGCGAACCCTGTTGGATTGGGAAATTGCGCCGAAATTGCGGCAGAGCCCGGGGATCGTGGAGATCAACACGATGGGCGGTGATCTGAAGGAATATCAGATCATCATCGAACCGACTCGGCTCCACTCCTACAAGCTGACCCTGGCGGACGTGACCGAGGCGCTCACGCGCGCGAACGTGAACGTCGGCGGTGGATACATCGAGCGCAAAGGCGAGGCGCTGACCTTGCGCGGCGTCGGTTTGCTGGCCAACGAAGACGAGATCGGTGCAGTCGTGATTCGGACCGCCGAAGACGGCACGCCGATCTTGGTTCGTAACGTCAGCCGCGTGCAGATCGGCTCGGCCATGCGTTTCGGCACGATCACTCGTGACGGTGAAGGCGAGGCGGTCACCGGCATCACCATGATGCTGATCGGCGCGAACGGCCGGGAGGTCGTGCAAGGCGTCAAGAAGCGGATCGCCGAAATCCAAACGCAATTGCCCCCGGGCGTAATTATCGAGCCGATCTACGATCGCTCGGAGTTCCTCGGTCGCACGCTGGGCGCAGTGACCAAGAACCTGATCGAGGGCGCGCTGGTAGTCACCCTGGTCCTGGCCTTGTTCTTGGGTTCGCTGCGCGGCGCGTTCGTAGTCGTGTTGGGCATCCCGGCGTCGATGGCGATCGCGCTGTTCGGCATGCACTATTTCAACATCACGGGCGATCTGATGAGCCTGGGGGCGATCGACTTCGGCTTCTTGGTCGACGGTCCGATCGTGATTTTGGAATCGATTATCGCGGCGCTCGCCGGAAAGACGTTGATCAAGCGTGCGCGCGACGGCGCGTATGCAGAGGTCGCGGGAGCCGTCTCACGGCCGGTGGCCTTCTCGGTTGCCATCATCATGCTCGTGTACTTGCCGCTACTTTCGTTGCAAGGCATCGAAGGTAAAATGTTCAAGCCAATGGCCGTGACCATGGCTTGTGCGCTGTTCGGTGCTTTGGTCTATTCAGTGCTATTTTTCCCGGCGCTACTCGCCATTTTCGTGCCGCCCTCGAAAGGTCACGGTCCGCGTTGGATTGGCTGGCTGGGCGAGCAATACGCCCGTGCCTTGCCCTGGGCCGTCGAACGGCGGGTATGGCTCTTGGTTGCTGGTGGCGTGGCTTTGCTGGGTGCCTTCCTGGTCTTGGCCAACAGCGGCGCGGACTTCGTACCGCGCATCGCCGAGGGCGACGCCGTGGTCACTGTTCGGCGTGCGCCGTCGATCGGATTGGCGCAAGCCAAAGAGCTCGATCTGGCAGCGGAGCGAGTGTTGCGCCGCTTTCCAGAGGTCGTCACTTCGCTCGGCATGACGGGCCGCGCTGAGGTAGCCATCGACCCCGTAGGCAACGACAACACGGATATCTTCGTGCACCTGAAGCCGGAGAAGGAATGGACCAGCGCGCACGACTTAGACGAGCTGTCCGAGCTGTTCAAGCATGCCATCGAGAGCGAAGTTGCGGGCACTTTCGTCTCCGTATCGCAGCCGATCGAAGACAAAACCAATGAGCTCATCAGCGGTTCGCGCGCCGACGTACAGATCGCCTTGTTCGGCGAATCACTCACCGAGCTGAAGCGGCTGAGTGAAGAGACCGCGAACCTCGTGCGCAACGTGCAAGGCTCGGGCGACGTCCGTGTCGAGCGCTTGCTCGGCGCACCCGAGCTCACGGTGACACCGGATCGCGCGCGGCTGGCTCGTTATGGCATCAAGACCGAAGACGCTTTGGAAGTGGTGCGCGCCGCGCGCCTGGGCGTCCCGGTCGGCCAGATCTACGAGGGGCAACGCCGCTTCGACATGAAGGTGTTGATGCCGCCGAGTTCGCCGAGCCCTGCCGCTTTGGGGGGCCTGTTCGTCGAAGCGTCCAATGGCATTTCGGTGCCGTTGTCGGAGGTCGCGGCGATCAAGGAGTCGGAAGGTCCGTCGCAGGTACGGCGTGAAGATTTGACGCGCACGGTGCGGGTGGAGGTGAACCTGCGTGGTCGCGACCTCGTTTCGTGGGTGAATGAAGCGCGCAGCAAGGTCGACGCCAAGCTGCATTTGCCTGCTGGCTACAGCATCACCTGGGGCGGTCAGTTCGAGAACTTCGAGCGCGCGAAGAAGCGCTTGGCCTTGGTCGTGCCGATGGCGCTGGCGATCATCTTCGCGATGCTGCTCTGGATGTTCCAAAACGCGCGCTATGCGGTGGCCGTGTTCGCCGTCGTGCCGCTGGCGCTGATCGGTGGCATTTTGGCGCTGGCAGCGCGTGGGCTGCCGTTCAGCATCCCGGCCGCGGTCGGCTTCATCGCTCTGGCGGGCGTGTCCGTGCTGAACGGTGTGGTGCTCGCCAGCGAAGTGAAGACCAAGATCTTTGGCGGCTGGCCGCTGCGAGAAGCGATCCTCGAGGGGTCGACGCACACCATGCGCGCGGTGTTGACCACCGGTGGCGTGGCCGCCTTCGGTTTCTTGCCAATGGCGCTGGCGCACGGCGCGGGCGCCGAGGTCCAGCGCCCATTGGCGACGGCGGTCATCGGCGGCATCGCCTTCTCGACCCTGCTGACGATGTTCCTCCTGCCGGGGTTGCTGGCGATGCTCGTGAAAGATCCCAGCCGGCGCGTGAGCTACGCGCCGTTGCCGCGCTTAGCCGGGGGCGGGGTTGACCCGGCCCCGGAGCGCGAAGCCGGCTGACGGGCGGAGGGGGGACGTGAGGAATTGCGTGTCGCGGGCAGGTTGCCCGCTGACGGCGCGCGCACGGCTGCCATGGTGCCCGCCGAGTCGAGGCGGCGAGCGCCGCTGCCGCGTCCGGGCGGGATCGAGCGCGTCCGGTACACCTCGCCATCGACGAGCACTTCTACGCCTAGGGCGCGGCAGCGGCGCGCCACGCGTTCGAGATCGACCCCGACGGCCAAGAGCAGGCCCGCGGGAGGCGAGGGATCTACGAATAGATCGGCGCTTTGGCGACGCGTACGCAAGAGCTCGCGCACCTCGGGATCTTCGACCCACAGAAAGCCCTGTGTCAGCACGAACTCTGCGCGGCCGATCACGGTGCTGGCTTGGGTGAGGGTACGCGCGATCGGGTCGGGGAGGGCAGCCAAGAGCTCCAACCGGGCGCGCATGACCTCACCGTCGAAGCCAGCGCTCAGCGCATGCGAGAGCGCCTGTGGAGTAATCAGCACGTCGAGCGAGGCGCTTGCCACGCCGCCGATTTCTACGAACGGAGCCAGGGAGATCACGCTGCCCACGCTGGCCGACGGCCCGATGCGCAGTGCCTGCGTGTCCAAGAAACGACTCGATTGGTTGCTGGCCGGCGCACGTGATTCAGGAGCGGCGTCAGCCAGAAAGGCTCGACCACGCGGAGTAATGCGTAGGGTTGGACCGATCGACTCGAGGTCGTCGGTCTCCGGATCGCCCAAATCCACGATGCCGAGCACGTGTAGGGTTTCGAGAGCGATGCGGCGCGCGACTTCGGCGGGGGTCATCGGTTCGACGCCCGCGCGTTGCGCCCAGCGCTCGATCAAGCGAGCGACGCCCGGGGCCCGCGCGTCCGAGCGCACGTAGGCCGCGATCGCCTCCCAGGGTGCCCACCGGCCATCGCCGAGCTCTTGCAATGCCTCCAAGACTAGCTCGCGTACGACGCCAACGGCGCTCGTCTCACGCGCATCTGCAGTGACGCGCAGCGCTTCGCCGTCCGGCCTTGCTTCGTCCCAGGCACCACCGCGGCGCCACGCTTCGAACAAGGCGCGTCCGAGTTCGCCTACGCTGTGCGAGCCGGGAGGTGAGGCCATGCTCACTGCGGATGGATCCCAAAGGCCGATCGCGCGGCTGAGCGAGGCGACCAGCGCCACGACCTCCGGTTCACGGCCGAAGCGCGCGGCAAACTTGGTAATCAAGGAGCGCGGCGTACCAACGCCCGCCCGCACCTCGACCGAGGGATCGCGGACGGCGAGCGCCATCGCGAGGGCGATCGGCGCGGGATCTTCCGCGAAGCGTGCGCGCCGCGGCGCGTGATCCTCCGCAAGCACGAAACTGCGGATCTCGCGCCGCTGCAGCTCGCGTTCGACGCGCCGTTGGGTGCCGACGATGGCCACGACTTCACTAGGAATCACGTGGCGATTCGGGTGCACGGGGATCAAAAAACCGCGCCGCTCGAGTGCAAAGCCGACTCCGCGGCGGGACGGCGTAGCGCCAGTTGCGCCGCGCAAACGCATGGGTTCGCGCTCCAGATCGAGCAGCTCTTCGGTGTCGACTTCGCCGCCGACTTTCTCGATCGCGTTCAGCAGCTTGCGCTCGAGTGGCGCAAGTTCCTCCACCTCACGCTCGAGGCGCTTATGGTCGGCGAACACTTCCCAGGCGGGTTCTAGACACAACGCGACCGGCGGCGTGGCTGGGCGACCCAGATAGTGCCCGGCAATGCTGCTTGCGACGTCCGGGTGCAGCTGGGCCAAGAGCGCGCGTGCACCGCGTGGGTCTTCACCCTCCCAGCTGCGCAGCTGGATCATGTGGGCGATCGGCAGCAAGAGCTCCACGCCCTTGTCGCGGCCACGGATGAAAACGATGCCACGGGCGACGAGCGGTTCGACGGCGGGGGGTAGGGTTTGGGCAAAAAGCACGCCGCGCGCCTCGGCCACGCGGTACAAAAGCTCGCGGGTGGGGCCAGGCAGCACCCCAGCGTCGCGCATTTCCGGCAGCTGCAGGAGCATCCGTGCGACTTGGGAGGGCACGTCGATGCGCTTAGCCTCGTCGATTCGAATCTTGAGCCGTGCGATCAAGGAGCCCAGCTCGCGCTCCGGCAGCTGCCGCAGCACATCCACCAGGCGGATCGCCCCCACGCTGGATGACTCTTGGTCTTTACGAGAGGGCATGGGAACTCACTAGCAAACCGCGAAATACGCCTGTTGTCCAGGCGAGCGCGCACGGTTTTTCGGCTTTTGACAAATGTTTCGAGCTCGATTTCGGAACCACTCCCTGTCGTCTCCCTCAAAGACGCCCCGCCACACTCCTACCACGATCCACGTCACCGCGATCCGCGTCCGCCACACTGGCGTGTCCGCGGGCAGTCCACCCCGCGATATCCACAAATAGTTCTCTCCAATTTTTCAGACGCTGTCCAGCGACACTTGCGAGTCACTACGCTTATTTTGCGATTCTATTTGGCAAGGGCTTTTTTCGGGAAAGTGCCGTCAGAGCGATCGCTGGGAGGAATCAGTGACATCTGCGCCAGAAGCGCTGCAGCGCTGCCCGAAGGCGCCTGCAATCGCGGGCAGTTGTCAGGCGTTTTGGGCGGCGAGTACCGTAAGCGGAATGCCGCCGTCCAATCTTGGTACAGTTCGCCGCCCATGATTTTGAGAGACCCAGTCCACGGCCTCGTCTCGTTCGAGACGCCGGAGGAAGCCATCGTCCCAGCGCTGCTCGAAACCGCCGAGGTGCAGCGCCTGCGACGGATTCGGCAGACCGGGCTCGCGTCGCTCGCCTATCCAGGAGCCGATCACACTCGTTTTGCGCACGCGATTGGCGCCGCGTGCGTGATGACTCGTCTGATCCGGCGCCTGCGAGGTCTACACGACGGACTGCCGTTTTGGCAGCGACTGACCACCGAGCGGGCGCGGGATGCTCTCGCGGCCTCGCTGCTGCACGACGTAGGGCACGGTCCATTCTCGCACTTGTTCGAGCAAGCGCTGCCCGACTCGAAGAAGCACGAGGACTGGACGACGCGTATCGTGCTCGACCCCAGTACCGAGGTTCATGCGGTGCTTTCGCGCTTCGATCCCGGGCTACCGGAGCGCGTCGTCGATCTGGTGCACGGCCGTCATGAGCTCACGTTCTTGGCGCGCGCCGTCAGCGGTACGTTCGACGTGGATCGCTGCGATTATTTGCTGCGGGACGCGCACGCGACCGGGGTCAGCTACGGCTCGTTCGACTTGGACTGGTTACTCAGAAGTCTTTGCTTCGGCGTGGCCGAAGACGGCCAAGCTCCGCCTTTGGCCATCGATGGCGCAAAGGGCATCCCTGCCATCGAGTCCTTCGTGCTCGCGCGCCTGTTCATGTTTCAGCAGGTGTATTTTCACAAGACCGAGCGGGCGAGTGAATGGATGCTCGGGCGCATCTTCAACGAGGTCGCGAAGATGCTGGCCAACGGGGAGCGCTTGCCGCAGACCCCCACCGCGATCGTGTCGCTGGCACAGGGGGGCGATGCCGAGCTCAGTGACTACCTAGATCTGGACGACGCATCGCTTTGGGTGGCGCTGAGCGCCTGGCGGAGCACCAAAAATCCGGTCCTAATGGACCTGACCAAGCGCTTCCATGCGCGAAAATTGTTCAAGACGTACGAGCTGTTCGATGAACGGGCAACACCGGATGCGCGTGTCTGGGCGCTCGACATCGCGCGCGACGTCGCGGCGAAGGCGGGGCTCGATCCGCAAATCTACGTGGGACTGGACGCGGCTTCCACGATCGCGTTCGACGACATTCACGACCCGTTGACGGTCGTGTTCCCGGGCGGGCAGACTCGTGCCTTGGCCGACGTGTCGTTCCTGCTCGGTCGCTTGCGGGGCGAAAAGATGTCGCGGATCCGCTTGATTTTCGCGCCCGAGTTGCGAGACGAAATCATTCGTCGGCTGGCCGTGGATTGAGTGATGCGCGGATTGCCGAGCCCCTGCTGTTCTGCGCTGCACGCCGCTCTCGGCGCCCTTTCGCTGTTCATCGGGACCGAGCTCACGTCCCGATCGGCTCACGCCGAGAAGACCAGTGTGCGGTCGGCTCCGGACGCCGCGGCCGACGGCGTGTACGATCGTTTCGATGGCGACCTGGACCTGGGGCTCGCGCTGGGCGCCGAGTTCGGTTCGGCCGGGCAAGTTGCGCCCGCCCTCCGCGCCAGCGCGCACTATTTCTCGATCGCAGGCGTGTACCTCGCTGGGCGGATCAATGCCTCCGATCAGTCGGCGCGATCGCTGTTCGGCTTGGGTGTCGATCTGCGCCCGCTGTTCGTACCTCGCTGGGCAAAGGGCTACGAGACCGGCCCCGGGCTCTTGGACCTCACGCTCGACTCCCTGTCCCTGTCGTTGGGCGCCTTTTGGGCACAACGGCCGCCCGAAACCCCGGCCCCAAACCGCGGCTTCGACGCGCAGCTGGGTTGCGGCATTCCGCTGTCGGCGACCGCTGCCGGACCTTGGCTCGAGGCCCGTGGCGTGCTGCGTTATCCGGACCACGCGAGCCGCGAAGAAGCGGTGATTCTGGCGCTCAGTTGGCACGGTTTCGTCACCACGCCGTTCAGCCGGGGCTCAGGCCTGTAGCCGGCGCTTGACCCAGGCCGCCGCGCCGGGACTCGGGCTGCTGCCGACAATCACGCCGTTTTTGACGAATACCTCGCTCGCCAGCGCGCGGCCATTGTACTCGCTGGCCATGGTGAAGGAGTACGCGCCCGCGTCGCGAATCACCACCGCCCGTGGCGGCTCGGTCCCGATCGGATGTGCTCCGAAATCGTCCGAACTTTCACAGACTGGGCCGACCACGCGCCACTCGGGCAAAGAAGGCTCGCGATCGAGCGGCTCGACGCGGTGCTTCGCGCCGTACAACGCGGGGCGCAAAAGATCGTTCATCCCCGCGTCAATCATCAGCCAGGAGTGCTCGCCGCTGACCTTGCTTTGCACCACGTGGGCCAGGAGCACACCGTGTGACCCGACCAGCGAGCGACCGGGTTCGGCAACCAACATTAGGTCGGACAGGCCCTCGCTGCGCAGCAGTTCGACAGCGGCGCGGCCAAAGTCAGCCGGCTTCGCCGCCTGCCCGGGACCGTAGTCGATCCCGAAGCCGCCGCCGAAATTTACGTATTCGAGGCCAGCGTGGCTGGCTCGGCGGGCGCGCGCCACGTCACACACGTGCCGCGCGGACTTCAAATACGGTGCGACCTCACCCAGCATGGAACCGATGTGCGTCGACAGTCCGACCGCGATCAGTGAGTCTGCCGCGGCGTCCACGGCTTCGAAAGCGCGACCAACGTCGGCACGCGTGATGCCGAACTTGGCCTTGTCATGACCCGTGGAGATGTGCGCGTGCGATTCGATCTCGACGCCCGGGTTGAGCCGAAATGCGACTCGCGCTTGGCGCCCGAGCGCGCGGGCGCGGGTCGCAATTCGAAACACTTCCTCGACGCTCTCGGCCTGAATGGCGAGCAAGCGTGACGAAATGGCAAAGTCCAGCTCGCTGTCCTTCTTTGCCACGCCGCTCATCACGATCTTCTCGGCCGGGATCCCGCACGCGATAGCCACCTCCAACTCGGCCGCCGAAACGACGTCCGCTCCGGTACCCTCGGCGGCCAGGGTTCGGACGACCGAGCCCGCGGAATTCGCTTTCACGGCATAGGCGATGACGTGTCGCGCGTCGCCGTAGCCAGCGATCAGCGAGCGCGCTTCGTGAGCGATGGCGTCGAGGTCGTAGAAATAGACGGGGGTTTCGAGTCCGGATTGGCCGAGGAGTTCGGAAAGGGGCGACTCACCCAGGCAGGCTTGCCCTTGCGCATTGCGTCGAAAACCATACATCCGGAGCTCCTTACCAGGGCCCCTCTCGGGCGCAAACGCGCAATCGGACCCAAACGTGCTCAATCGCGCTCGACGAACACGGCCGAGCGAGCCGAACGCCGCGCTGCGTTTTGTTGGATTTCGTCGCGAGAGGCAGCTACCCGACGGGCCTCGCCTTGTGGCATGCTGGCGTTCCTCGAAAAAGGCAGCGGCGTCTGCAAAGAGCCCAAGCCAAGCAGACGGAAACCAATAGATCAATGATCGCTCGCCGCGCAAAAATCGTTTGTACCCTGGGACCTGCAGTCAATAGCCGCGACGCCATTCGTGGCCTGATCGAGGCCGGCATGGATGTCGCACGGCTCAACTTCTCTCACGGCACGCACGCCGATCACGCTCACATGGTGGAGATGGTCCGCGCCGAAAGCCTCGCGTTCGGTAAGCCAGTGGCGTTGCTGCAAGATCTGTGCGGCCCCAAAATCCGGACCGGCAAGATCGGCCCCGCTGTCCTGAACAACGGCGAGTCCGTCGATCTAATTTCGGGTGAGGCGGGCGATGATCACACGATCTCGATCGATTACCCCTCGCTGAAGGATGACGTACGCATCGATGACCGAATCCTGCTCTCGGACGGTCAGGTCGAGCTCCGCGTGCTGGCAATCCGTGGCGATCGCGTCGAGTGTCGCGTGGAGCACGGCGGGCCGATGCGTCCGCGCATGGGCGTAAACCTGCCCTCCTCCGGTCTGCGCCTGGCAGCACTGACCGAGAAGGACAAGAAGGACTTGGATTTCGGGCTGGATCTCGGCGTGGATTACATCGCGTTGTCGTTCGTGCGCCGCGCCGAGGAAATCCAGGAGTTGCGTGAAATTTGCGAACGCAAGGGGCGTCCCACGCCGATCATCGCCAAGATCGAGACGCCCTCCGCCGTCGAGCGACTGGACTCGATCGTGCGTGCCGCCGACGCCGCCATGGTTGCGCGCGGTGATCTGGGCGTGGAGCTCCCGCCGGAGACCGTGCCCGTGATCCAAAAACAGATCATCGGCACCTGTCGCATTCACAGGAAGCCGGTGATCGTGGCCACCGAAATGCTGCAGTCGATGGTCGATTCCCCGCGCCCCACCCGCGCAGAAGCGAGTGACGTGGCGCATGCCGTGTTCGGCAACGCCGACGCCGTCATGCTGTCGGCCGAGAGCGCCAGCGGCAAATTCCCGATCCAAGCCGTACGCATGATGGATCGCATCATTCGCCAGGCCGAGGGCAGCCGCTTCTTCGCTCCCGCGGCTTCGGAGCCGGACCACACTACGCCCGATTCCATCGCTCACGCCGCCTGTGCCATCGCGCGTGAAGTGGGGGCCAAGCTGATCGTGACCTTGACCGAGTCAGGGTTGACCGCGCGGCTCGTATCCAAGGCCCGTCCCAGCGCGCCGATCTTGGCTTTCTCTACCGACGACCGAACGCTGCGCCGGTTGGCGCTGTATTGGGGCGTGAGCCCCCGTACGTTGGTCAGCGCCGCGCCGAACCTCGAAGAGCAGGTGCAGAGCACAAGCCAGATCCTCGCTGATAACGGCCTGGTCAAGTCCGGTGAGCGCTACGTAATGGTGTACGGCGCGCGCGTCGGCGTGCGCGGCGCGACCAACGCGGTGCGAGTGGAGCAGCTGCCGTGATGCATGAGGCGCGACGGAGGCTGCCCTGTTAACAGCGCTCTCCGGACGTAGCCCCGAGCTCGAAAAATACGAGCTCATCGCGGAAATTGGTCACGGTGGCATGGCCACCGTGTACCGCGCTCGCGATCGGCGCCTTGGTCGTGAGGTGGCGGTGAAGGTGATTCATCACCACTTGCGCGAAAACAAAGAGGTTGCTGCGCGCTTCGTCAGCGAGGCGCGCGCGGTCGCCAAGGTCAAGCACCCGAACATCGTCGAGGTGTACGACGTCTCCGACGCCGACGAACCAGAGCGCTACTTGGTTCAGGAGTTGGTGCGCGGCACCACGCTGCGTCAGCTGATCGCGCAGCACGGCCACCTGCCGGCCGAGGTCGCCGCGGCGATCGCCATCGAGATCGCCT